>Ga0209489_100292_pt1 | contig 87370 bp, 45 predicted proteins | sample SiratrowhiteBW_FD_187527 | JGI IMG/M metagenome (GOLD analysis project Ga0209489, IMG submission 187527) | Root nodule microbial communities of legume samples collected from California, USA - Siratro white BW (SPAdes) (version 2) | ecosystem: Host-associated > Plants > Roots > Nodule | place...
ACTGATTTCTGGGTTTAATTGATTTCTGGGTTTAACTGAATTCTGGGTTTAACTCTTATATATTCCGCTGTGCTCAATCGATTGTTTACCTGACAGTTCAGAATTACACAGCTCAATCGATTGAATAAAGAATTTTTATTCTCTACTTCAAGAATAATTCAGATTTGCGAAAAGTTTTCTAAATTCAATTCACTCCCCCCCCCTCTTGAACTCGGTCTAAACCTTATTTTTCAGTTAATGGTTTCTGATGTTTTGAATAGGTTTACCTAGGTGTAGGTTTACCATGTTGATCAGGATTTATTCCTGCTGCTGCTGCTGTTGAATCAGTTCTGTCTTAGTTAAGTTCTGTGATAAACCATTCCAAATGATGTAATATTGTATTGTTGGTCTGTGCTGAAATTGAGAATACATGTATGATCATGCTTTGACAACAATTATTAATGAAAGAACCTAGTTTTATGTTCTATGACAGACTATTGCTTTCATGAGTTTATTTTATGCAGCTACAGATTGTAAACCACTCACACACCGGAATGTCTTCATCAAATAGGGGGAGATTGTTAGTATTCTCACAATACTAAGCCATGCAAGACATAACCAGCAAGCCAAAGCAAGCAAGTGGAAATGTGTTCAAGGCTGTGTCTTAGTGTGAGTGAGTATGATTGGCCGTGAAAGAGAACATATACACATCTAAGGAGAAATTCATTAGCACATGGGTTAAATGATTTAAATCAAACCATAAAAATGTTTTAACTTTAGTTAAAAATAGTTTTGGAAAATAAGGTAGTTAAAAACAGTTTTGGAAAATAAGATACTGAACTATTATGAACTGATTTCAAGTTAAGCCGAATCAATTTATTCGTGTCTGAGCATAACTGAATTAACAGTTTTAGAAAATAAAGTACTGAACTATTACAAACTGAGTTTAGGTTAAGCCGAATCAATTTATTCGTGCCTGAGCTTAACTGAATTAACTGTTTTTCTGAAAATCTGGTTTGAACTCTTCTTCTATAAAACAGTGGGTTTTTCAAGTGCGAAAAAAAAGAAACAAGAAAAAGAAAGAGAGAACAGAGAAAAGAAAGAAGAGAGATACACTTTTGAAAAACACAATCTTCTGAAATTCATTTGTGAGAACTACTGTGAGAGATTCTGCTGTTTTCATAATAATCATTTTCGAAAGAGGATTTTTACTTGAAGAATCAATTCTGACTAAAGTGTGCTTCTGGATTTCTTCAAGACTATGTACAGGTCTTTCTTTCTGTGCCAATCAGGGAGTTTTTCTAAACCCTTCTTGATCTTGTTTGAATCAAGATTTGAGGTGTTTTTATTGTAATTCTGTGAAATTCATTGAACGTTTGTACTGGTTTGGGCTTTAGAAGTAAGCCTCTGTTTTCTGCTGAAATTGATTAGAAGATGCGGGGAGCAGTAGATCAATTTGCAGGGTTCTTGATTTCTACGGGGAGTAGAAATTGTCTGGTCTGGGCTATAGAAGTTAGCCTGGGGTTTTCTGCTGAAATTGATTGGAGGCTGCGGGGAGCAGTGAATCAATTTAGCAGGGTTCTGATTTCTACGGGGAGTAGAAATTGACTGGTTTGGGCTATAGGAATTAGCCTGGTGTTTTTGCTGAAATTGATTAGAGGCTGCGGGGAGCAGTAGATCAATTTAGCAGGGTACTGATTTCTACGGGGAGTAGGAATTGGTTGATTAATTGTATGTGAACAATTAATTGAGTTAGTGGAACTTTCTTTGCAAGTGGTGCAGAGAAGACTGGACGTAGCCCTGTGTGGTGAACCAGTATAAAAATTGATTGTGTCTCTTCTTCTTGAACCCTTTTCTCATCATCTTGATTTGTTCTTGCACTGCACATTGAATTAAATTGAAAGATTCAATTAATTTTAGGTAATCTTGATAAAACTGGTTTAAGTCCTCTGCTGTATATTGATGTGTGCAATGTAACTTGAATTGTGTGTTGATTCTGATTATTCTACTGTAGCTGTTCTTGAAATCTTGATTAACAGACTGTTTCTTTTCAAACATTGTATTACATACAACATTAACTGGAAATTGATTGCATTGCTGGAAAATTTAATAATCTGCAATATCACATATCAGTTTTAATTCTGAACAAATCTGATCTGAAAGTTGTTCTGCAATGTTAGGAATCTGAGTTGCTGCATACTTAAGAGTTCATTACTGCAGTGTGATTCTTGATACTTTTACTGCAAGAATTGTGTATTTGATCCTGTGCTGGTATTGAAATTAACTGATAATTGACTTTGGCTGAATTACTGTAATACTGCAGAATTGGTATCATTGTTGTGTGTTCTTGGTGAAACTAAATAATTGAATCTGCATTCTGAATAATTTTCAATTCTGCATCAATTACTGGTGCTAGGAAACTTTATCAGATTTATTAATATTGATTGAAATCAGTGTAGTGCTGTGTTAGGAGTTTTAAATTAGTATTTTGTAATTTTGTTCCTCTTTGCTCTCATTCAAATTTGGAGTTGTGTATGATTTTGATCTGAGTGTAATATTGCTATTGGAACTGTGTGAATTTGATCTGATTAATGTGCTGCTGTGAAATTGCAATTCTGTGTGATTGAGAATCTGTTGTGTGCTTATATTTGTCAGTATAACAAATTGATTCATTCGTGCTTTGAATCAATTCATTACTTTACTGCACCCTATATCTTTAGCACCAAGATTCATTAAAGTTTTTCAGATTGCGAAAACTATTTTCAAAGGTCTAAATTGGTTAAAATCTTTCAAAATTCAATTCACCCCCTCTTGAACTCAGCCTAAAACGTTTTCACACATCAATACAAACATGCTCTAAGATGCCAATATAGATGTCGGTGATCTTTTATATACCTTATGTATTGAATTTATTTTATATTATTTTTTAATATTTGTATGTTTATAAAATTATTTAGTGATTACTTTGTATATAAATATGATAATGATAATATTATAGTTAGATTATCTATAATATTATTTGAATAATAATATTAAAATTGTACATTATTTTTCTTTTTTTTTAATACACTTCATTGTTGGTTATAAATATGAAAAATATATGGTATCATTTGTGATTAGATGTTATGCTTGAAAAATACCTATTCTATCATTAAAATTATCAACTTTTTTGGAAGGTCCATTTTATAACAAGTATAATTTTAGAAGACCTTGCAAATATGAATTTTTTTAATAACCTTTTAGTTTTAAAATTAAATATCATGTTTATAAAGTGGTTATTTTACATTACATTGAAAAAATTATTACTTACTTTACAAATAAATAGTTTCTGAAATGTATATTCTTTACTCAATATCATAATTTTGAAATGTTTATTTGTAATATATTAAAAACTAATTTATAAAGAAATCCTTTGGAATATCATAAAAAAAGTTGTGTTTTTATAAATTCCATGTTTCATATCATACAATGATAAATACTAAAGTGTGGAGATCTAGAATTTTTGTATCATATTGTTAGGATAAATTATTCAACCGAAAAGTATAAAATTATTTTTCTAAGAAATAAAAAAATATAAGTTATTTATGTTATTTATTGGCTCAAATCCTAAGAAAATATTAAAATTATAATTGGTTAAAAAGGTTATTTTTTTCTTAATAAATTAAATTTCTATTTTGAAAAATGAAAATAAAATAAAATTGGTTTCAGAACTCATGCCTAATACATAAATATAATATAATGGTTCAGTTAAAAGTTTTATATAATTTAGAGTTTGATGCAAAAGTTACTTCATAAATACTCTAATATTTTAATTTATAGTAATTTAAAAATAAGGTTGTGACAAAGCTACCCAATTTTACAGAGACCAACAATATGAATGTAGTAATTAAGATTGATTATCTTATCTTAGAAGATTTGTTATTGGAATATTGATGTTAGTTTTAAAAAAATAATTTATGTTTTTGCTCATTATTTAACCCTCCATCAAGCATCTAGGAAGTTGATATTGACAAAATAAAATCTCACACATTAATGAATCAAAGTATATATTCTTCATTTTAACTTTCAAAAATGGACACTAGTTGAAAAAACACATTGAATTTCAGTTATACAAGGCTTACAATTGCAACTCTGGAATTGCGATAGATCCAACCGCGATAAAAAGTATTGAAGCTACCATCGCGGTTGTATAACCACGATGGAAAGTATAGCATACCACCGCAGTTCTTAAACAACCGCGGTAAGAAATGCCCACAGTGGGCTACGCCCGTCCACCTCCTCCTCTCCCTCCAGTTCGCCGCCACACTCTTCCTCTTCCTCCTCCTCGCCCTCGCCCTTCTCCTCGCCAACGCCTCCCCCTCCATCCTCCCCCTCCCCTTCGACTTCTTCTTCGCCCTCGCCTCCACCATCTTCCTCCTCTGTGCTTCCGTTGCCTTCACCCGAGCTACTCTCTAGACCTCCGCCATTGAGGCCAAGTGCCTCTCCATCTCTACCACCATCTCCTCCCTCTCCTCGCTCCTTTGCCTCCTTCTGGCCGCCCTCCCCGGCCTCTTCCCCGTCGACGCCGCCCTCGCCTCTACCTTCTACCTCCGCGGCCTCTGGTCCCTACAGAACGACCTCTCCCTTTACGCCGATGCCTTCATCCCCCCGAAGGCTACCACCACCTTCTCGACGTCAAGAGCGACATCGACGGATCCACGTAGTGCAATCTGGACGAGTCCAAGTTCTGTCCGAGAGAGAAGATGAAATCGTAAGAGAGGGTTTCAAAGGTTTTACCCCAAATACAAAACTATCACCAAATACCAAATAGACCACCCTGTTTGATTTCAGAGTTAGCAGTTCGTTCACCCACATAACCGACCCTTCATCTTTTGTCTCTTTCTCTCCCTTTCATCCCTATAAAAATCTCTCCTTCCCAAAATGTCATACCAAACACAAACAATTTTATTCTGAATTCAAACAATTGCATCAAACTAAGCATTCCAATGGAACAAGGGATGTTGAAAATGGGTATGGTTTTAGTGATCATCAGCATGGTGTGTGCAGGTGCTGTGGCATAATCATTAAGTTGCACAATTGTGTTGGTGAACTTCTCACCATGCCTTAGCTACATTGCCAATAACTCCTCCACCCCTTCTTCGGGATGTTGCTCTCAGCTTGCAAGTGTTGTGAGCTCACAGCCACAGTGCTTGTGTGAGGTTCTTAATAGGGGATACGACCGTGATTCCTCCAAACAACCGCGGTCATATCCACATATCACTGTGGTTCTGGCTTCAACCGCGGCCGTATCCTTCTTGCAATATCATTTAAAAATTATTTATGTGCCTATCACCGCGGTTCTGGCTCGAATCGCGGTGGTATCCTCCCTGCAGTATCATTTAAAATTATTTATGTGCCTACCACCGTGGTTTTGGCTCCAACCGCGGTGGTATTGTTGCACTTAATTTCTAAAATGCCACCATATTTTTTTTAGTGCGGTTCCCTCTTAACCGCGGTGATATCCTATCGTGGAATGTGTTTTTTTCTACTTGTGGGACAATATCTTATATATAATTTAATATTCTAATAATATTATTTTAAGAAGACTTAAAGTTGAAATAAATATAAAAAATAATTTAAATATGTTATCAAGCATTTTTATTTTGTTTATACATCAAATTTTAGACTACTACTATCATTATTATTATTACTATTACTATCATTTTTTTAATTATTATTATTATTATTATTATTATTATTATAATTTTATTATTACCATAAATATTTTTATTTTTATTTTTATTATTATGATAATTATTACAATAATTATTATCTTTCATAATAATAATATCATTGCTACCATTATTATTATTATTATTATTATTATTTTAATTAACATTTTTACTATTTTTACTATTATCTTAATTATTATTATTATTATTATTATTATTATTATTATTATTATTACCATCATAAATATTTCTATTATTATTATATGTATTTATCATAATAATATTATTATTATTATTATTATTATTTTTATCTTAATTATTATTATTATTATCATAATTTTTATTATTATCTTTATTAATACTACTACTACTATTATTATTATTATTATTTTAATTAATATTATTATTATTACTATTATCTTAAAATATTATCATAAATATTTTTGTTATTATTATTATTATTATCTTTATAAATAATAATATTATTACTATTATTAATTTTATTTTTATTTTAATTATTATTATTATTATTATTAATATTCTTCCAAATAGATCATCTAATTAAGTATTATTATTATTATTATTTATTAATATTTTATCGACTGGATCGATAATTATTCGTTGATTAATTTAAAAATTCTTTTGTGACTACATTTATTGTTATTCTATTTTTCATGTTTACATTTTTTTTCCAATCAAACTAGTTAGTGTTAAGAATTTCATTTATAACAAAAGTGTATTTTTAGCAAATAATTGTGTTCAGAATAACCCATTCATAATATTTCTTTCACACCTCTTAAATCTTATTCCAAGAGAAAACACTGTATTAATTAATTTTATGTTTTTCACTTTCATTATTAAAAAAATTCACGATAGATACTTTATCAGTTAATTAAATATCATTATTAATAGATTTCATCAATCACTACAATGCATCTCCATAGACGTATCTTTCCACCATTTCTCTGCATTATGTTTCTATCATGAGCCAATTACCATGCACCTTGCCACCACTTCCGCCTTCCCACGTAGTCAAAAGTATCCCTAACACTTAATGCACTCTAACCTGCAAATCACCCAGAGAAATTAACCTCACACCAGTTACAAAATCGACGCCCACCATACTTCCACCCTTAACCTCCACTGAACCCCACACCGCTTCATTCACCTTTGGAGTCTGTCGCCATGGGCCCCTCTGTCGTACCTCAACGCACCCAACCTGCACCACCGTCGCAAGCTTCCCACATCTCCACCGAACTTTCACCTTCCTCCGCGGAACCATCCGAGCACTTTCCGGCGCACCTCTGATTATCATGGAACCAGCTAAGCCCTTTCATTAGTTGATAAAGTCTTCAAGACATAGGGGCTCATCATGTAAAATTGCACTTGAACATCATCAGCTACGTAAGGCTCCCAAGATGTCCCAGACCACTCGAAAATTTCAATAGAGTATTCCAAATCATCGTCAATCCTATACATGGTTGATTCATTAGCTTCCCCAACTTTGCGATATTGCATGTGCACTGCCTTGAGCCTTCTACACACATGACCTGAAAAATTGGTTGCCGAAGGTGCCATCTCCCGAGCTTGAAAGGTCTTTAAATATCAAGGAAAAACTAAAGAATCCACTGACTCTCAAGAAGATTCTACTGTTATTAGTTCTTGTTGGTATTTCGATGGTGATAGCTAATGGGGTGGTTACACCAGCAATGTCAGTACTATCATATGTTAATGGTTTGAAGGTTGGGGTAGATGCAATTAAACAAGATGAAGTGGTGATGATTTTTGTTGCCTGCCTTATTGTTTTATTCAGTGTACAGAAATATGGAACAAGTAAAGTGGGGCTTGGTGTAGGACCTGCCTTGTTTAAATGGTTTTGTTCTCTAGCGGGCATTGGTGTATACAACCTTGTTAAATATGACAGCAGTGTCTTAAGGGCATTTAATCCTGTTCACATATATTATTTCTTTGCAAGGAATTCAACTAAAGCATGGTATTCTCTCGGGGGCTGTCTTCTATGTGCAACTGGCTCTGAGGTTATGTTTGTAGATCTTTGCTATTTCCGTGTACGGTCAGTTCAGCTTACATTTGTATTTCTTGTTCTACCGTGCCTACTGTTGGGTTATTTGGGTCAAGCTACATACCTTATGGAAAACCATGCTGATGCTGACAATGCCTTCTATTCTTCTGTTCCAAGTGAGGCATTCTGGCCAACTTTCCTCATTGCTAACATTGTTGCGTTAATTGCAAGTCGGGCTATGACAACGGCCACATTTTCCTGTATAAAACAGTCTGCTGCACTTGGTTATTTCCCTCGTCTTAAAATAGTTCATACGTCTCAGAAATTTATGGGACAGATCTATATCCCTGTCATAAACTGGTTTCTCTTGGCTGTTTCTTTGGTGTTTGTCTGTACTATATCCAGCGTTTATGAGATTGGAAATGCTTATGGCATTGCTGAGCTGGGAGTGATGATGATGACCACCATTTTAGTAACTCTTGTTATGCTTTTGATATGGCAGATTCACATCATTCTTGTGTTGAGTTTTGCAGTAGCCTTCCTGGGACTGGAGTTGACTTTCTTCTCATCAGTTTTGTGGAGTGTAACAGATGGAAGTTGGATCATATTGGTCTTTGCTGTATTGATGTTTTTTATAATGTTTGTGTGGAATTATGGAAGCAAGCTCAAGTATGCAACTTAAGTAAAGCAAAAACTATCAATGGATTTGATGCGAGAATTAGGCTGCAATCTTGGGACACGAGCTCCTGGGATTGGTTTGCTTTATAATGAGTTGGTGAAAGGAATTCCAGGCATTTTTGGCCATTTTCTAACCACGCTTCCAGCAATACACTCTATGATTATATTTGTATGGTTACAAAGATGTTCGCAAAGAAAATCACCAAACTATTGAGCAACTGCTGATGGAGAGCCTAGAGAAGTTTATACGGCGTGAAGCTTAGGAGAGGTCACTCGAGAGTGACGGCAATGATGATTCTGATTTTGAGGATGAGTACTCTGGTTCTAGGGTTCTCATAGCTCCCAATGGGAGTGTTTATTCACTTGGCGTTCCTCTTCTGGCTGATTTTATAGATACAAACATACCCATACCCAGTTTTGAAGCAAGCACATCTGAGGATGCAAACCCTGAATATCCTAAGCCCCAGTGGTTGATGCTGAGCAGAGTCTTGAAAGAGAGTTATCTTTTATACGCAAGGCTAAAGAATTTGGAGTTGTTTACCTTCTTGGTCATGGGGATATAAGGGCTAGGAAAGACTCATGGTTTATCTAGAAGCTAATTATAAATTATTTTAATTCTTTCCTGAAAAATCGGTTGCCGAAAATGCTCAATGAGCCAGAGATCAATACACGGACATTATTTCTTGCCTGTATAACCGAAACTAACGAGATTGAAGATCCAGTGAGTGATGGAAGACTTGTCAGCTTAGACTTTTGGGTTAGCAGAAAAGGCCAAAGGAGATGCAGAAAGAGCTTTCAACACCAGACTATTGGTAGGCTTTACCTCCCTTCATCACATATTGAGTCGCTAAATTGCGAGCACCCAAAAAATCGGTCTTTGAGTATTTAGCAACTAGAATTTTTATCACTACTCATTTTCGGTCACTATTTCGGTGACTAGTATATTTAGCGATCGATTTTCGTTATTTAGCAACCAATTTCGGTAGTCACTAAAACGTAATTTCTTTTAGTGTTTGGAGGGTCCATTTTATAACAAGTATGATCTTAGAAGTCCTTTCAAATATGACTTGTTAGTTTTAAAATCAAAATATCATGTTTTTAAAGTGTTTATTTCATAATATATTTTAAAAAATTATTAATTTCCAAATAAATAGTTTCTAAAATGTATATTATTTACTCAAAATATCATAATTTTGAAATGTTTATTTGTAATACCTTAAAATCTAATTTATGAAGAGATCCTTTGGAATACCGTAATAAATGTGTGAAACTATCCAAAAGTTAAATGTTGAACTTATGGCAAAGAATGTCAAGGAACGGACACTTGAAGAAAAGATGGATCAATTGATAACAGATCATGAGCTGATGAAACTCGTCTTCCAGCATATTCTAGTGGATAATTTGATGTCAAGTCCTTCAAATCGTACTAATGATGACCGAATTAGCCACTAATAATTATTTCATTTTAGCTACCACTTTAGCCACCAACTTTGATTTTATTTTAGCCACCACTTTAGCTACCAATATTTCACAAGTTTTCGGTGGCTAAATTGGTCTCTAGAAAACGTTTGGGACCAAACATTCTGCCATCGATTTCACGATCACATATTCATTTGCTAAACTGCGAGCACCCAAAAAATCGGTCTCTAAGTATATAGCGACTAGAATTTTTATCACTACTCATTTTCGGTCGCTGGTTCGGTGACTAGTATAATTAGCGATCGATTTTCGTTATTTAGCGACATATGGTGACAATAACCGAGGCAAGATAATTGGTGTTGGTGATATAGGAAGCAAGAATAAAGTGATCATAAAGGATGTGTCGCTGGTAAAAGGTCTGAAACATAGTGTGTTGAGTATCAGTCAACTGTGTGATCGTGGTTACAAGATCACATTTGCACTATAGCAGACTCATAATCTACTGAAACAGTTATTGTAGGTAAAAGAGTAAGTAATGTTTATATGCTTAATGTCTTAAACATCATTCCTAGTATGAACTATTTACTATCCCTAGATGATGAATCTTGGTTGTGGCATAGAAGACTTGCACACATTCACACGCATCACCTAAATAGGATTGCATGTAAGGATCTTGTAATTGGTTTTCCTAAGCTTAAGTTTGAGAGGAACAAACTGTGTGAAGCATGCCAAATGGGTAAGCAAACTAAAAGCTCTTTTAAACCGATTAATGTTGTTTCAACAGCTAAACCACTTGAGCTGCTGCACATAGATTTATTCGGTCCCTCTAGAACTATGAGCCTAGGAGGGTACTATGGTCTTGTTATTGTTGATAACTATTCTAGGTTCACTTGGACATTTTCATTGCCACCAAAGATGAGACTTACCATGTGTTTAAGAATTTTGCCAAAGTTGTACAGAATGAGAAAAACAGAAGCATAGTGTCTATCAAATCAGATCATGACAGAGAATTCCAGAATGAGAAGTTTGACAGATTCTGCAGTAAGCTGGGAATCAAGCACAACTTCTTAGCACTAAAAGTCCACAGCAGAATGGAGTTGTAGAAAGGAAAAACAGATCTTTGGAGGAACTGGCCAGAACGATGTTGAACTGGACTGAACTACCCAAATATTTCTGGGTAAATGATGTCGGCACAACGTGCTATGTACTAAATAGAGTGCTGATCAGACCCATATTGAAGAAAACTCCATATGAACTGTTTAGAGGAAGAAAACCGAATTTGTCTCACCTAAAGGTCTTTGGCTGTAAGTGTTTCATACTTAATAATGGGAAGGACAACCTGGGTAAGTTTGATTCCAAGTCTGATGAAGGTATTTTTCTAGGTTACTCACAACATGGTCATGTTTATCGTGTCTATAACAAGAGGACTATGCTGGTAGAAGAATCTGTACATGTGAATTTTGATGAAACTAACCAAGTTATGCAGGAAAGGCCTAAGACATGTGCAGATGATGAAATTCCAATTATTCAACAAGCTGGAAAATAAGATTGAAGAAACCAGTGTACTACCAGAAATTCAGTCAACAGAACCAGAAGATCAATCTACTGAACAAGAAGTTGTTATTGACAGGATCAGTTCAGGATTGCCTAAGGAGTGGAGAGTGCCTAGGAATTTGTCATTGGATAATGTAATTGGCCAGGTGCAAAAAGGAGTTTCAACCGGAAGTGCACTGAATCAATTCTGTGAACATATGACTTTTGTTTCACAAACTGAACCAAAGACTGTAGCTGACGCACTAGAAGACAGCATTTGGATAACTGCTATGCACGAAGAACTGAACCAATTTGCCAGGAATGAGGTCTGGAGACTTGTTCCAAGAACCAGTGGGATGAATGTCATTGGCACTAAGTGGGTGTTCAAGAACAAGTTAGACGAACATGGTGTTATCGTGAGAAACAAAGCCAGATTGGTTACAAAGGGTTACAATCAGGAAGAAGGAATTGATTATGGAGAAACCTATGCATCAGTGGCAAGACTTGAGACCGTGAGATTGCTGTTAGCCTACGCAAGCATGAACAGATTCAAATTGCACCAAATGGACATCAAGAGTGTATTTCTTAATGGCTACATAGATGAAGAGGTGTATGTTAGTCAACCTGAGGGTTTTGGAGATTATAAGCATCCCAATCATGTCTTCAAGCTAAAGAAAGCACTATATGGTTTGAAGCAAGCACCTAGACAGTGGTATGAAAGGTTGAGCAGTTTCTTGTTATCTCATTCATATGAGAGAGGCAAAACAGATAAGACTCTGTTTATTAAGAAAGCATGTTCTGATATTATTCTAGTTCAAGTCTATGTAAATGATATTATCTTTGGATCCACTTATGAGAATCTGTGCAAGCAGTTTGTTGCAGTTATGCAGGGAGAGTTTGAAATGTCCATGATGGGCGAGCTCAACTACTTCCTTGGATTGTAGATCAACCAATTGAATCATGAGACTTTTCTAAGTCAAACCAAGTACTGCAAGGAGTTGCTGAAAAAGTTTAGTATGGAACGTTGTAAAGAAAGTGTAACACCTACGACAACTAACTGTTATTTGGATTCAGATGAGAAAGGAGCCAGTGTGGATCAGACTAAATTCAGAGGATTAATCAGATCATTGCTCTATCTTACTGCCAGTCGACTAGATATCATGTTCAGTGCGTGCCTCTGCGCTAGATTTCAATCCAATTCTAAGGAGTCACACTTCACTACAACAAAGAGAATTCTGAAATACCTACAGGGAACTACAATTGTCAGACTATGGTATCCTGCTGATGTATCTCTCAATTTAGTAGGATATTCTGATTCTGATTTTGCAGGTTGCAAAATTGACAGGAAAAGCAGTAGTGGGACATGTCACTTGCTGGGATCAAGTTTAGTTTCATGGCACAGCAAGAAACAAGCGTGTGTTGCATTGTCAATTGCTGAAGCTGAATACATTGCAGCTGGAAGCTGCTGTGCGCAAACCTTGTGGATGAAACAATAGTTAAGTGATTTTGGCCTTAACTTGTCTAAAATTCCATTATTATGTGACAACACTAGTGCCATTAATCTTACAAAGAATCCAGTTCAACATTCCAGGACTAAACATATTAAAATTCGCCATCATTTCATTAGAGACCATGTCACTAATGGAGATTGTGAAATTCAGTTTCTTAGTACTGAGAATCAACTTGCTGATCTGTTTACAAAACCCTTCAGTAAAGAAAGATTAAATTTTCTGAGGAATGAACTTGGTATACTGGATATCAAACATGTCTTGTGAATCATTTATATCTTATGTTCTATTAGCAGTTTGTTTTCTTTTCTTCGTGGCACTTCACAGTTCACTGAACCAGATTCAATTTCAGAATTCTTTTAATTCTTTTTCTGTACAAATCATAAATAATTTAAATGGAAATGCTGAATACAATAACAAATACTAAAGTGTGGAGATCTAGAAATTTTGTATCATATTTCCTCCATTGATGACAATGAAATATACTTTTATGTTGTTGGAGGTGGAAATAAAAAAGAAAATGTGTATGGACTTGGTGTATTGAGCAAAAGGTTTACTTCTTTCAAGAGTGTTGACTCTACTACAAACCAACCTTTACTCGTCCATCAAATAGAAGAAATGCGTGAAACTATCCAAAAGTTAAACGTTGAACTTATTGCAAAGAATGTCAAGGAACAGAGACTTGAAGAAAAGATGGATCAATTGATAACAGATCATGAGCAGATGAAACTCGTCTTCCAGAATATTCAAGTGGATAATTTGATGTCAGGTTCTTCAAATCGTACTCCCACTGAACATCATAGAGAAGACCACACTACATTGGACTATTTTTAGTTTGCTTACAACACTTACATTACTTTTCATTATGTAATATGTTTGTGCTACTATTTTTTATGTTATGTGTATTCATTAGTATGAGTAAAATTTGAGTATTTATTAATAGGTTTGAAAATTGTTTGTAAATAGGCCAAAATAATTTGTAAAAATAGAAAATATTTAGCCACCGAAATTTCTTTAATTTTAGTCACCGATTTAGTCACTGAAATTTATTTCTCTTTTGTCACCGAATTAGTCACCGATAAATATTTCTGTTTAGTCACCGCTTTAGCTACCGAAATTCTTTCAATTTAGCTACCAATTTCACCACTGAAATTTATTTCATTTTAGCCATCGAATTAGCCACTAATAATTATTTCATTTTAGCTATCACTTTAGCTCACAAACTTTTATTTTTTTTAGCCACCAATTTAGCTACCAATATTTGATAAGTTCTTGGTGGCTAAATCGGTCTCCAAAAAATGTTTAGGACCAAACATTTTGCCACCGATTTCACGATCACATATTCAGTCGCTAAATTGCGAGCACTCAAAAAATCAGTCTATGTATTTAGCGACTAGAATTTTTTCTCACTACTCATTTTCAGTCGCTATTTCGGTGATTAGTGCATTTAGGGATCGATTTTCGTTATTTAGCAACCAATTTCGGTAGTCGTTAAAACGTAACTGTTTTTAGTGTTTGGAGGGTCTATTTTATAACAAGTATAATCTTAGAAGTCTTTGCAAATATGAATTTTGTTAGTTTTAAAATCAAAATATCATGTTTTCAAAGTGTTTATTTCACAGTACAATGAAAAAAATTATTACTTTACAAATAAATAGTTTCTAAAATGTATATTCATTACTCAAAATATCATAATTTTGAAATGCTTATCTGTAACACTTTAAAATCTAATTTATAAAGAGATCCTTTGGAAAAAAAATGCTGTGTTTGTATAAATTCCATGGTCATATCATACAATAACAAATACTAAAGTGTGGAGATCTAGAAATTTTGTATCATATTGCCTCTATTGATGACAATGAAATATACTTTTATGTTGTTGGAGGTGGAAATAAAAAAGAAAATGTGTATGGACTTGGTGTATTGAGCAAAAGGTTTACTTCTTTCAAGAGTGTTGACTCTACTACAAACCAACCTTTACTCGTCCATCAAATAGAAGAAATGCGTGAAACTATCCAAAAGTTAAACGTTGAACTTATGGCAAAGAATGTCAAGGAACAGACACTTGAAGAAAAGATGGATCAATTGATAACAGATCATGAGCAGATGAAACTCGTCTTCCAGCATATTCAAGTGGATAATTTGATGTCAGGTCCTTCAAATCGTACTCCCGATGAAGATCATAGGGAAGACCACACTACATTGGACTATTTTTAGTTTGCTTACAACACTTACAATACTTTTCATTATGTAATATGTTTGTGCTTGTATTTTTTATGTTATGTGTATTCATTAGTATCATTAGAATTTGAGTATTTATTAACAGGTTTGAAAATTGTTTGTAAACAGGCCAAAATAATTTGTAAAAATAGGTAATATATAGCCACCGAAATTTCTTTAAATTTAGTAACCGATTAAGTCACTGATATTTATTTCTCTTTTGTCACCGAATTAGCCACCGATAAATATTTCTATTTAGTCACCGCTTTAGCTACCGAAATTCCTTTCAATTTAGATACCAATTTCGCCATCGAAATTTATTTCATTTTAGCCACCGAATGAGCCACTAATAATTATTTCATTTTAGCTACCATTTTAGCCACCAACTTTTATTTTATTTTAGCCACCAATATTTCATAAGTTTTCGGTAGCTAAATCGGTATCCAAAAAATGTTTGGGTCGCTATTTCAGTAATTAGTATATTTAGCTATCGATTTTCATTATTTAACGACCAATTTCGGTAGTCGCTAAAACGTAAATTTTTTTAGTGTTTAGAGGCCCATTTTATAACAAGTATAATCTTAGAATTCCTTGCAAATATGAGTTTTGTTAGTTTTAAAATCAAAATATCATGTTTTTAAAGTGTTTATTTTACAGTACATTGAAAAAAATTATTACTTTACAAATAAATAGTTTGTAAAATGTATATTCTTTACTCAAAATATCATAATTTTGAAATGCTTATTTGTAATACATTAAAATCTAATTTATGAAGAGATCCTTTGAAATAGCGTAAAAATGTTGTGTTTGTATAAATTTCATGGTTAATATCATAGAATGTCAAATACTAAGGTGTGGAGATCTAGAATTTAGCGACTACAATTTTTATCACTATTCATTTTCGGTCCCTATTTCAGTGACTAGTACATTTAGCGATTGATATTTGTATTTAACGACCAATTTCGGTAGTCGCTAAAACGTAACTTTTTTTAGGGTTTGGAGGGTCCATTTTATAACAAGTATAATCTTAGAAGTCCTTGCAAATATGAATTTTGTTAGTTTTAAAATCAAAATATCATGTTTTTAAAGTGTTTATTTCACAGTACATTGAAAAAAATTATTACTTTACAAATAAATAGTTTCTAAAATGTATATTCTTTACTTAAAATATCATAATTTTGAAATGCTTATTTGTAATACATTAAATTCTAATTTATAAAGAGATCCTTTGGAATACCATAAAAAAATGTTGTGTTTGTATAAATTCTATGGTTCATATCATACAACAACAAATACTAAAGTGTGGAGATCTAGAATATTTGTATCATATTGCCTTCATTGATGACAATGAAATATACTTTTATGTTGTTGGAGGTGGAAATAAAAAAGAAAATGTGTATGGACTTGGTGTATTGAGCAAAAGGTTTACTTCTTTCAAGAGTGTTGACTCTACTACAAATCAACCTTTACTAGTCCATCAAATAGAAGAAATACGTGAAACTATACAAAAGTTAAACATTGAAGTTATGGCAAAGAATGTCAAGGAACAAACACTTGAAGAAAAGATGGATCAATTGATAACAGATCGTGAGCATATGAAACTCGTCTTCCAACATATATTCAAGTGGATAATTTGATGTCAGGACCTTCAAATTGTACTCCCAATGGACATCAAAGAGAAGACCACACTAGATTGGACTATTTTTAATTTGCTTACAACACTTAAGTTACTTTATATTATGTAATATGTTTGTGCTACTACTTTTTATATTATGTGTATTCATTAGTATGATTAAAATTTGTGTATTTGTTAACAGGTTTGAAAACTGTTTGTAAACAGGCCAAAGTAATTTGTAAAAATAGGCAATATTTAGCCACCGAAATTTCATCAATTTGAGTCACTGATTTAGTGACTGAAATTTATTTCTCTTTTGTCACCGAATTAGCCATCGATAAATATGCCTGTTTAGTCACCACTTTAGCTACCGAAATTAGTTTCACTTTAGCCACCGAATTAGCCACTAATAATTATTTCATTTCAGTTACGACTTTAGCCACCAACTTTTATTTTATTTTAGCCACCAATTTAGCTACCAATTTTTGATAAGTTTTCGGTGGCTAAATCGGTCTCCAAAAAATGTTTGGGACCAAAAATTCTGCCACCGATATCGCGATCACATATTCAGTCACTAAATTGCGAGCACCCAAAAAATCGGTCTCTAAGTATTTAGCGACTAGAATTTTTTATCATTATTCATTTTGGGTCGCTATTTCAGTGATTAGTATATTTAGCTATCGATTTTCGTTATTTAACGACCAATTTCAGAAGTCGCTAAAATGTAAATTTTTTTAGTGTTTGGAGGGCCCCTTTTATAACAAGTATAATCTAAGAATTCCTTGAAAATATGAATTTTGTTAGTTTTAAAATCAAAATATCATGTTTTTAAAGTGTTTATTTTACAGTACATTGAAAAAAATTATTACTTTACAAATAAATAGTTTCTAAAATATATATTTTTTACTCCAAATATCATAATTTTGAAATGTTTATTTGTAATACATTAAAATCTAATTTATGAAGAGATCCTTTAGAATACCGTAAAAAAATGTTGTGTTTGTACAAATTCCATGGTTAATATCATACAGAGACAAATACTAAGGTGGGGAGATCTATAATTTAGCGACTAGAATTTTTACCACTACTCATTTTCGGTCGGTATTTCGGTGACTAGTATGTTTAACGATCGATTTTCGTTATTTAACGACCAATTTCGATAGTTGTTAAAAGGTAACTTTTTTTAGTGTTTGGAAGGTCCATTTTATAACAAGTATAATCTTAGAAGTTCTTGCAAATATGAATTTTTTTAGTTTTAAAATCAATATATGCTGTTTATAAAGTGTTTATTTCACACTACATTGAAAAAAATTAAGACTTTACAAATAAATAGCTTCTAAAATGTATATTCTTTAATCAAAATATCATAATTTTGAGATGTTTATTTGTTATACATTAAAATCTAATTTATAAAGAGATCCTTTTGAATACCGCAATAAAATGTTGTGTTTGTAAAAATTCCATGGTTAATATCATACATTGACAAATACTAAACTATGGAGATCTAGAATTTTTACCACTACTCATTTTGGATTGCTATTTCGGTGACTAGTATATTTAGCGATCGATTTTCGTTATTTAATGAGCAACTTCGGTAGTCGCTAAAAGGTAACTTGTTTTAGGGTTTGGAGGGTCTATTTTATAACAAGTATAATCTTAGAAGTCTTTGCAAATATGAATTTTGTTAGTTTTAAAATCAAAATATCATGTTTTTAAAGTGTTTATTTCATAGTACAACGAAAAAAGTTATTACTTTACGAATAAATAGTTTGTAAAATGTACATTCTTTACTCAAAATATCATAATTTTGAAATGCTTATTTGTAATACATTAAAATCTAATTTATGAAGAGATCCTTTGGAGTAGCGTAAAAATGTTGTGTTTGTATAAATTGCATGGTTAATATCATACAATGCCAAATACTAAAGTGTGGAGATATAGAATTTAGTGACTATAATTTTTATCATTACTCATTTTCAGTCGCTATTTCGGTGACTAGTACATTTAACGATTGATTTTCGTTATTTAACAACCAATTTCGGTAGTCGCAAAAAATGTAACTTTTTTAAGTGTTTGGAGGGTCCATTTTATAATAAGTATAATCTTATAAGTCCTTGCAAATATGAATTTTGTTAGTTTTAAAATCAAAATATCATGTTTTTAAAGTGTTTATTTCAAAGTACATTGAAAAAAAGTTTTTACTTTACAAATAAATTGTTTGTAAAATGTATATTCTTAACTCAAAATATCATAATTTTGAGATGTTTATTTGTTATACATTAAAATCTAATTTATAAAGAGATCATTTGAAATACCGTAAAAAAATGTTGTGTTTGTATAAATTCCATGGTTCATATCATATAATAACAAATACTAAAGTGTGGAGATCTAGAAATTTTGTATCATATTGCCTCCATTGATGACAATGAAATATACTTTTAGGTTGTTGGAGGTGGAAATAAAAAAGAAAATGTGTATGGACTTGGTGTATTGAGCAAAAGGTTTACTTCTTTCAAGAGTGTTGACTCTACTACAAATCTACCTTTACTACTCATCAAATAGAAGAAATTCGTGAAACTAGCCAAAAGTTAAATGTTAAACTTATGGAAAAGAATGTCAAGGAACGAACACTTGAAGAAAAGATGGCTCAATTGATAACAGATCATGAGCAGATTAAACTCGTCTTCCAGCATATTCAAGTGGATAATTTGATGTCAGGTCCTTCATATCGTACTCCCGATGAACATCATAGAGAAAACCACACTACATTGGAGTATTTTTATTTTGCTTACAACACTTACATTACTTTTCATTATGTTTGTAAATAGGCCAAAATAATTTGTAAAAATAGGAAATATTTAGCAACCGAAATTTCTTTAATTTAAGCACCGATTTATCACTGAAATTTATTTCTCTTTTGTCACCGAATTTGCCACCGATAAATATTTCAGTTTAGTCACCGCTTTAGCCACCGCAATTCCTTTTAATTTAACTACCAATTTCGCCACCGAAATTTTTTTTCATTTTAGCCACTAATAATTATTTCATTTTAGCTACCATTTTAGCCACCAATTTTTGTTTTATTTTAGCCACTAATTTAGCTACCCATATTTCATAAGTTTTCGGTGGCTAAATCGGTCTCCAAAAAATGCTTGGGACCAAATATTTTGCCACCGATTTCACGATCACATATTCAGCCGTTAAATTGCGAGCACCCAAAAAATCGGTCTCTAAGTATTTAGCGACTAGAATTTTTATCACTTCTTATTTTCAGTCGCTATTTCGGTGACTGGTTTATTTAGTGATCAATTTTCGTTATTCAGCGACCAATTTCGGTAGTCGCTAAATCGTAATATTTTTTAGTGTTTGAAGGGTCCGTTTTATAACAAGTATAATCTTAGAAGTCCTTGCAAAATATGAATTTTGTTGGTTTTAAAATCAAAATATCATGTTTTTAAAGTGTTTGTTTCATAGTACATTGAAAAAAATTATTACTTTACAAATAAATAGTTTCTAAAATGTATATTCTTTACTAAAAATATCATAATTTTGAAATGCTTATTTGTAATACATTAAAATCTAATTTATAAAGAAGTCCTTTGGAATACCGTAAAAAAATGTTGTGTTCGTATAAATTCCATGGTTCATATCATACAATGACAAATACTAAAGTGTGGAGATCTAGAATTTAGCGACAAGAATTTTTACCACCACTCATTTTCGGTCGCTATTTCGGTGACTAGTATATTTAGCAATCGATTTTTGTTATTTAACGACCAATTTCGGTAGACGCTAAAACGTAACTTTTTTTGGTGTTTGGAAGGTCCATTTTATAACAAGTGTAATCTTAAAAGTCCTTGCAAATATTAATTTTGTTAGTTTTAAAATCAAAATATCATGTTTTTAAAGTGTTTATTTCGCAATACTTCGAAAAAAATTATTACTTTACAAATAAATAGTTTCTAAAATGTATAGTCTTTACTCAAAATATCATAATTTTGAAATGTTCATTTGTAATACATTACAACCTAATTTATAAAGAGATCCTATGGAATACCGTAAAAAAATGTTGTGTTTCTATAAATTCCATGGTTCATATCATACAATAACAAATACTAAAGTGTGGAGATCTAGAATTTTGTATCATATTGCCTCCATTAATGACAATGAAATATACTTTTATGTTGTTGGAGGTGGAAATAAAAAAGAAAATGTGTATGGACTTGGTGTATTCAGCAAAAGGTTTACTTCTTCCAAGAGTGTTGACTCTACTACAAATCAACCTTTCCTAGTCCATCAAACAGAAGTGTTAGTACCAGCGGGCTATTGTGATGATTTAATGAAGCCAACCAAGTGAAGATGTTTAAGACCCTTGATCATATGTGGAATGCATGAAGATTTCATGAGGATTGAAGAACTTGGTCTAGAACTTAGGAGTATGTGTTGTGGGGTAAGTTTGAGGTCTAATCAGTGATGCATGCAATCTTAATCAATGATAAGTTCCACAAGTAGTTTCTAAATTAACAAAAGTTTTGAGAAATCATTAAAATCAATACTTGCATTTTGAATAACTGTTTTAACTAACTGGAGAAAAATAGCTGAATATTTGAAAAATCAATCGACCGAATTTTAGATGACAGTTGTCTATAAATAGCTGGCGTGAAATTTTGGAAAGATACGAAAAATCATTCTAAACATTTTCTGAGCAAGAACATTTGAGATTTCAAAGAGAGAAAAAGTCCCTTGAGTCTAGTGATCAAGATCAATCAACGTTTTCATAAAAAACTGTTTTGTTGAATTGCTACTGGAGCTTTTGTAATCTTTGTATAGAAGTGCTTGTTTTGCTATGACTGTGTTAATTCTTTCACTGTATTGAAGGTTATTCTGCTCTGAGTTACCTGGGTTGGTAATTATGTTCTGTACAGTGGGTTTTGTATAGGCTGTGACTTGCTGTAGGTTTCAGCAAGGGTGTTCTTGAAACACACAGTGGGTTTTTATGTGGTTTCTCATTCTGCTGTTGGTTCAGTAGTGGTCTACTGCGGGTTGTAGTGAGACGTTTCTGGATTATATAGTGGATTCTGTATAACTGTGACTTGTTGTGGGTTTCAGCAAGGGAGTTCTTGAAACACATGGTGGACTCTGTGTGGTTTCTGGGTATGTTGTAGGTTCAACAACGGTGCTACAGGGTGCAGTGTATTCTTGTTGTGGGCAAGTGTTGTAAACTTGATCAGGTTGATCATTTTAGTGAAATCCTTACTGTGTGTGAGGGACTGGACGTAGCCCATTTGTTGGGTGAACTAGTATAAAAATTTGCTGTGTCTTGAATCTCTCTTGCTCTCTCTCTTTACTGTTCTTGTGAAATCTTGCTGAGTTTCTTGAATTTTCAGAATTAATTGAATCTTGCTAATTGAATAACTTCATCAACTTTCTGAAAGCATTTTTAGTAACAACTGAAAACATATACTCTGTTTTAACACAGTCTACTTTGAATTGTTTTGAATCTGTTAATAACTAGTATATCAGTTTTCTGTAAATCTGTTATTTCGTATTTTACTAGGTTTACTGTTTATCAGTTCATTTTTCCAGAAAACTCTATCTTTCACTGTTGTTGATTAAAGATTGTTTTCATACACTTAACATAGTTTATATTGTTTAACAGAAAGGCTTGTAATCAGTGAATCTTTATAAACTTGAAGTTGATCGAATTCTTTGATTTCTTGATTCAACTTTTCAAGAACTGCCTTTACAGTATACTGTGTATTCAAGAATTGTTTTCTGGTTACAGTTTATTGCATCTGGTTGATTAATATTGTACTGAAAATGTTTGATTGAACCATTGTTGTTTGCTTAACATATCTTCTTTAGTAGTTTCCATAAAAATTATTCATTCTCCAAACAGTTTGCGAAAATTTTCAAGTGTTCAATTCACCCTCTTCTTGAACTTGGCCAAGACATATTTTACAATTGGCATCAGAGCTAGGACTTGAATCCTAGTCAATTTTTTTGACCCATGGCCGCGAATAAGTTGCCTTTTGCTGAGAGAGTCTCTAAACATAGGCCACCCATGTTTTCTGGGGTTAATTACCAATTTTGGAAAGTGAGAATGAAGATTTTTATTCAATCTATTGACAGAGGTATATGGAATGCAATAGTGAATGGACCCTACATTCCAGTTTCTGTTGTGAATGGAATATTTGTTACAAAGCCATTTGATAAGTTGATTGATGTTGAAAATAAACGTGTTCAATATGATTATGTAGCCAAGAACATAATACCTTCAGCTTTGAATATGGATGAATTTTTCAGAGTCTAACAGTGCAGTTCTGCAAAGGAGATGTGGGATATACTTGAGGTTACTAATGAGAGCACTACTGACGTCAAACGGGCTAGAAAGCATGCGCTGATTCAAGAATATGAATTATTCAGAATGCAGCAAGGTGAGTCAATTGTTGATGTGCAGAAGAGATTCACTCACATACTGAATCACTTGATCGGGATTGGAAAGTAGTTTGACAAAGAGGAGTTGAATATCAAGATCCTCAAATGCCTGGATTGAAGTTGGTAGCCCAAGGTGACAGCAATTTCAGAAACCAGAGATTTGACAACTCTCACAACAGCTGCATTGTTTGGAAAACTGAGAGAGCATGAACTAGAGATGACGAGGCTGAAGGAAATGGAATCTGCTGAAAAGAAATCCATAAGCCTTGCACTGAAATCAAAAGTTGTTGAGATTGAAACCAGTAAGGACAGCTCAGAAAAAGACAGTGATTATGAAGACCTCAGTCTGCTGACAAAGAAATTCCAGAAATTCAACAAGTTGAAGAGAAGGGCAAAGAATCAGCAATCTAAAAGGTATACACTAGTAGAAAAAACACTTTTTACGACAAGATAAAACGGTAGTCAAAACGGAACCGCTTTAAACAAAAACACGGTGACAATTTTGAAATTAAGTTCAACAATACAAAGGCGGTTACTAATAAACAACCGCCTTCGTATCTCCAACTAACGCGCCAGAACCTTATTTTTTTTAAAAAAATTGAATTCAAGGGGCTATAATGGCGGTTTAGGTTTCTCCTTCTCTTTCACTCTTCCCTGCCTCGCCGTTGCCTCTCGCATTCACTCTTCCTCTCATGCCTTCCTCCCCCACGTCTCACGCATTTCTCCTTCACCTCGACGTTGCGCCTCCTCCTCCACACCCACCCTCACTCTTACGCCCTCCCCCTCAACCTTCACCTCCACAGTCGCACCTTTCTCCCCCAACTCCACCTCAACCGTCGCGCCTCTTCCTCCACCTCCATACTCGTGGTTTCCTCCTCCACCTCCACCTCCACCCTCGCATCTTCCTCCTCCACCTCCACTTCCATTCTCACGCCCTCCTCCTTCACCCATTGTCACGCTCTCCTCCTCCACCACCATCCTCGCGTCGTCCTCCTCCACCATAGTCATCTCGGCTGCCCCTCCTCCTCCACCGTAGTATGTTTTTATCTATTTTTGAAATATTTTAATTATTTAGATTTTTTGTTATATGCTTTTAATGCTTTGTGTATTGAAATGATTGTTGTTGTATGCTTGGTTGTTGTGTATACTTTTATGAAAACGTGTTGGTATTGAGTCCGGGGATGTTCGATCCCCGACAATTTGTATCTAATATTTGCTTACATGAAAATGTGTTGGTATTGAGTCCAGGGATGCTCGATCCTCGGCAATTTTTGTCTAATATGTACTTACATCAAAACGTGTTGGTATTGAGTTCGGGGATGTTCAATCCCCGACAATTTGTGTTAGTATTTTTAAGTCCGGAGATCTTAAATCTCCAACAAATATTTTGTTTAATTTGTGACTTGTATAATATGAATGATTTTTTTTTTACTATACTAAAGTGTGGAGATCTAGAATTTAGCGACTAGAATTTTTACCACTACTCATTTTCGGTTGCTATTTCGGTGACTAGTATATTTAGCGATCGATTTTCATTATTTAACGACCAATTTCGGTAGTCACTAAAACGTATTTTTTTTAGTTTTTGGAGGGTCCGTTTCATAACAAATATAATCTTTGAAGTCCTTGCACCTATGAATTTTATTAGTTTTAAAATCAAAATATCATGTTTTTAAAATGTTTATTTCACAGTACATTAAAAAATATTATTACTTTACAAATAAATAGTTTCTAAAATGTATATTCTTTACTCAAAATATCATAATTTTGAAATATTTATTTGTAACACATTAAAATCTAATTTATAAAAAGATCATTCAGAATACCGTTAAAAAATGTTGTGTTGGTATCAATTCCATGGTTCATATCATACAATGACAAATATTAAAGTGCAGAGATCTAGAATTTAGCGACTAGAATTTTTACCACTACTCATTTTCAGTCGCAATTTCGGTTACTAGTATATTTAGCGATCGATTTTCGTTATTTCTCGACCAATTTCGGTAGTTGCTAAAACGTAATTTTTTTAGTGTTTGGAGGGTCCGTTTTATAACAAGTATAATCTTAGAAATTCTTGAACATATGAATTTTGTTAGTTTTAAAATCAAAATATCATGTTTTGAAATTGTTTATTTCACAGTATATTAAAAAAATTATTACTTTACAAATAAATAGTTTCTAAAATGTATATTCTATACACAAAATATCATAATTTGTAAATGTTTATTTGTAATACATTAAAGTCCAATTTATAAAGAGATCCTTCGGAATACCGTAAAAAAAAAATGTTATGTTGGTATAAATTCCATGGTTCACATCATACAATGACAAATACTAAAGTGCGGAGATCTAGTATTTAGCGACTAGAATTTTTACCACTACTCATTTTCGGTCGCAATTTCGGTTACTAGCATATTTAGTATCGATTTTTGTTATTTAACGACGAATTTTGGTAGTCGCTAAAACGTAATTTTTTTAGTGTTTGGAGGGTCTGTTTTATAACAAGTATAATCATAGAATTCCTTGCTAATATGAATTTTGTCCGTGTTAAAATAATAAACATATGTTTTTAAAGTGTTTATTTCACAGTACATTAAAAAACATTATTTCTTTACAAATAAATAGTTTCTAAAATGTATATTCTTTACTCAAAATATCATAATTTTGAAATGTTTATTTGTAATACATTAAAAGCTAATTTATAAAGAGATCATTCAGAATACCGTAAAAAAATGTTGTGTTTGTATAAATTCGATGGTTCATATCATACAATGACAAATACTAAAGTGTGGAGATCTAGTATTTAGCGACTAGAATTTTTACCACTACTCATTTTCAGTCGCAATTTCAGTTACTAGTATATTTAATATCAATTTTCGTTATTTAACGACGAATTTCGGTAGTCGCTAAAACGTAATTTTTTGTAGTGTTTGAAGGGCTCATTTTATTAGAAGTATAGTCTTAGAAATCCTTGCAAATATGAATTTTGTTCGTTTTAAAATCAAAATATCATGTTTTTAAAGTGTTTATTTCACAGTACATTAAGAAAACTTATTACTTTACAAATAAATAGTTTATAAAATGTATATTCTCTACTCAAAATATCATAATTTGTAAATGTTAATTTGTAATACATTAAAATCTAATTTATAAAGAGATCATTCCGAATACCGTAAAAAAATGTTGTGTTTTTATAAATTCCATGGTTCATATCATACAATTACAAATATTAAAGTGTGGAGATCTAGAATTCAGTGACTAGAATTTTTACCACTACTCATTTTCGGTCTCAATTTCGGTGACTAGTATATTTCGCGATCGATTTTCGTTATTTAACGACCAATTTCAGTAGTCGCTAAAACGTAATTTTTTGTAGTGTTTGGAGGGTCCATTTTATTACAAGTATAGTCTTAGAAGTCCTTGCAAATATGGATTTTGTTAGTTATAAATCAAAATATCGTGTTTTTAAAGTGTTTATTTCACAGTACATTAAAAAACATCTATTACTTTACAAATAAATAGTTTCTAAAATGTATATTCTTTACTCACTATATCATAATTTGTAAATGTTTGTTTGTAATACATTAAAATATAATTTATAAAGAGATCCTTTCGAATACTGTAAAAAATGTTGTTCTTATATAAATTCCATGGTTCGTACCATAAATGATAAATACTAAAGTGTGGAGATCTAGAATATAGTGACTAGAATTTTTACCACTACTCATATTCGGTCGCAATTTCGGTTACTAGAATATTTAGCGATCGATTTTCGTTATTTAACGACCAATTTTGGTAGTTGCTAAAACGTAATATTTTTTAGTGTTGGAGGGTTCGGTTTATAACAAGTATAATCTTAGAAGTCCTTACACATATGAATTTGGTTAGTTTTAAAATCAAAATATCATGTTTTTAAAGTGTGTATTTCAGAGTACAGTAAAAAAAATTATTACTTTACTAATAAATAGTTTCTAAAATGTATATTCTTTACACAAAATATCATAAGTTGTACATGTTTATTTGTAATACATTAAAATCTAATTTATAAAGAGATTCTTTGGAATACCACAAAAAATGTTGTGTTTATATAAATTGCATGGTTTATATCATACAATGACAAATACTACACTATGGTGATCAAGAATTTAGCGACTAGAATTTTTACCACTACACATTTTCGGTCGCAATTTCGGTGACGAGTATATTTAGCTATCAATTTTCGTTATTTAACAACTAATTTCGGTAGTCGCTAAAACGTAATTTTTTTAGTGTTTGGAGGCTCTGTTTTATAACGAGTATAATCTTAGAAGTTCTTGCACATATGAATTTTGTTAGTTTTAAAATCAAAATATCATGTTTTGAAATTGCTAATTTCACAGTATATTAAGAAAGATTATTACTTTACAAATAAATAGTTTCTAAAATGTATATTCTTTACTCAAAATATCATAATTTGTAAATGTTTATTTGTAATACATTAAAATCTAATTTATAAAGAGATCCTTTGGAATACAGTAAAAAAATGTTGTGTTTTTATAAATTCCATGGTTCATATCATACAATGACAAATACTAAAGTGTGGAGATCTATAACTTAGCAACTAGAATTTTTACCACTACTCATTTTCGGTCACTATTTGGGTGACTAGTATATTTAGCGATCGATTTTCGTTATTTAACGACCAATTTCGGTAGTCGCTAAAACGTAATTTTTTTTAGTGTTTGGAGGGTCCATTTTATAACAAGTAAAATCTTAGAAGTCCTTGCAAATATTAATTTTGTTAGTTTTAAAATCAAAATATCATGTTTTTAAAGTGTTTATTTCACAGTACGTTGAAAAAAATTATTACTTTTCACATAAATAGTTTCTAAAATGTATATTCTTTACTCAAAATATCATAATTTTAAAATGCTTATTTGTAATACACCATGTTCATACACACTTTCTTTTTTATTTCCACCTCCAACAACATAAAAGTATATTTCGTTGTCATCAATGGAGGCAATATGATACAAAAATTCTAGATGTCCACACTTTAGTATTTGTTATTGTATTTTTTTAGTTTTGGAATAGGTCCTGCATTCACTTGCACACACCTTACACTACTCATTGTGTAAACACTAAATCTATCGAACCCATGCCCTCTTCCTCAACTCATTGACTACTATGATATTGATGTGGAGAATGAGTTGATTGAAGAAGTCAAAGCTCATAGTGAGATCACTGTGGCGACATTGAACAAAATCAGGCTGAAGAAGGTCAATGAGAATCAGCGAATTTGCAAAGCCAGTGCTGAAGAAGATGAGATGGATGACGCTGGCGCTGGAACAAGTGCAGCTCCTGAGCAGTTTACTGGAGAAGATTTGGGAACTGGAGACCAGTCTTACTCTAGTTTTGAGCAACTGATGATCAATCAACTGAACAGCCTTGAAACCAATCAAAGGTCTCATCATGAATATTGTGAAACCCATTTCCAAAACCTAGAAGAGTGTGTTGATGATGTTGATGACATTTAAGACAAGCTGGGGCAAATGTTCTATGGGCCAGATGATTAGTGTGCACACTACATGTTTGATATTGTTCCCCTCCATTTGATGAACTGAATGGGGGAGAATTGTGTGTGTTTTGTTTGTGTGTGTTTCGTGTGTATGTCCTGTTGTTTTACAGTTTGTTGTTTGTCATTTGTTTCAGTTTGGTTTGCTTTAGTTCAGATCTGCTTAGTATATTACTAAGCTTGATTTAATATTTGTTGGGTATGTGCCAGCACCTGCAGCTTAGTTATATTTCCAGTTTGTTGATGTTTCTCTTAATCATGATCTATGTCTTTGATGTATTTGGCAACTTGCTATGATGATTGACCTCCATGGGTCAATATATATTAATGAAATTATTGCCTTATGTTATTAATCTCTTTATATGCTTTTAAGGGACATCAAAGTATGGGGAAGTAAAACATCTTGATCTGAATAAACTGAGTTTGGATACAGGAAGAAATTTAATTAACTGTGTTTTAACTCAACCAGTTGATTTGATATTTTTGCTCTGAACCTATTGGACCTTGTGATGCTAATAAATGGTTTAAGTAAAAAGACAGGCATTTCAGGTTCAGATTGTTAAACTCAACACACATCAGATTGCCTTCATCAAATTGGGGGAGATTGTTAGCACCAAGGCTAAGCATGTGATTTGATGAAGTCAAGAAAGACCATAGCTTGCTAAAGTTTCTGATGAATTGGATCTGGACTATGTTAGATCAATGCCTAGCACGTGAGCTGATGAAGACTGCCTCATGAAGAATCTGTTGGAACCAACCTGGACCAGAATTGTTTAAGTGAAGACTGAGCCAACATGAAGATGGTTGGGTGATTAGGTCTTGGTCCTTAGTTGAGTTTGTGTGTTGGTGATTGGCTTAGTCCTTAATCATTAGTGGCATGTTTCATCATTCCTGAGGTGCTAAGAGATTCACAAATATTTTTATTAAAACTTTTTTTAAGAAAAATAGCCCAAACTGATTTTTGCTGGAAAAGGTTTTTCAATCAATTGAATTTCTAAAACAATCGATTGGACGTGACAGTTATTTCTGTTACTACTGGAATCTTTGAATGGGTCAACTAACGGCCAATTTAATCGATTGAATGGTTTGTTCAATTAATTGAACTGTGACAGCTAAGCTGTTTTTAAAACTGATTTGGGTATTTAAAGGAATGGGCACTATCATTTTTAGTGATCCAAGATTTTCGAAACGCATTCCTTGAGATTTTCTAAGAGAGATATAGCGCCCCTTTTGTCTGATCATCCTTTGACAATGCTTTTCAAATCAAGAAACCTCCAAGAATGTGAATCTTTAAAGCATCCTTGAGTGAGGTTCTTACTACTTTGGTTCTAGACCAAAGCTAAGTTTTCTACACCTGATCTTCATTCTTTGTAATCTGTTTTGTGTAGAAGTACTGTGTGATCAATTCCTGATCTTGCTGTTTTGTAATCTGTTTGTTGTTTTTCAATTACTGGGTCTGTAATTGAGTTGGTGTAGTGGGCTTCTGCACTGGTCTCACATCTGCTGAGGGGTTCAATAGAGTGTGAGTGCTACAGGGAGCAGTGTTGCTTGCGGACTGCAAGTGTTGTGGTGTAGTGGGTTTTTGCACTGGTTACACACTAGCTGAGGGGTTCAGTGAGGTGTGGGTTTACTGCTGGGAGCGGTTTGTAACTTGTTGGGAGCAAGGGTTGAAAACTGATCTTGTGATCTTTTTAGTGGAAATCTTTGCTAGTTTGCAAAGGACTGGACATAGCCCTTGAGGAAGGGTGAACAAGTATAATTCTTTGTGTTCTTGATTTCCTCTTCTCTTTTCTTGATCTTTTTACTATCTGCTTGCTTTCGATTAATAAACTGTTTACTGAATCTGTTTACAAATAATTTAATCAACTGTGTTTCTAGGTTATTTCTAATCTACTGGATTGTGTTTAATCATCTTGAATCTGGATTAACAAATTTCTATACTGAAACTGTTTTCTGGGTTTATCTTTAATAATTTCCGTTGTGCACAATTGATTGTTTACTGGCCAGAATTACACGAGTTGATTGATTGAATTAAGAATTTTCATTCTCTATTTCAAGAACAAATCAGATTTGCGAAAAGATTTTGAAAGTTCAATTCACTCCCTCTCTTCAACTCAGTATAAACCTTATTTTACAGTTGTTTCGGGGTTGTTTCGTGGCTGTATTTAATGCAGTTTGGGCTGTTTTTGGTGGCTATTTTCGGTGTAGTTTGGGTGCTGTTTTGTGGCTTTTTTTGGTGCAGTTTTGCGTGTTATTTTTAGTACAGTTTGGGTGCTATTTTTGGTGCAGTTTGGGTGCTATTTTGGATGCTGTTTGGGTGCTGTTTTCAGTGCTATTTTTGGTGCAGTTTGGGACTGTTTTAGGTGCTGTTTGGGGCTGTTTTGGTGGCTATTTTCAGTGCAGTTTGGGTGCTGTTTTTAGTGCTGTTTGGGTCTTGTTTTTGGTATAATTTGGGTGTTGTTTGGGGCTATTTTCGGTGCAGTTTGGGTGTTGTTTTTGGTGGTTGTGAGGTGACGTGAGAGAGAGTGAATAGAAAGAGAAAGAATGAAGACGTATATCCATGTTTGCAAAAAGATAAAATAGAGACAAACAAATAAACAAATCATATCATTCGACAAACCCATGCAACATTATGTCCCTTCCATCATGAAAATCATACCTCCGAAGCGTTTTGTTCTTCCCTTTTTGTTGTTTCACAAGCTCTTGTTACTTCCTTTTTTCAACCGTTTCCTTCTCTAGTGAAGAATAGCATGATCTCTTATTTTTTTTCGAACACTTCTCTCATCTTTTTTCTTTTTTTTTTTTTTTTTGTGTTTTTTTCTCCCTTAAAGAGAGCCCTCTCTTTTTATTTCCCAAAAGGCCCCTGCCTTTTCATTTCCCAATAGACTATGCCTTTTTTACTTCCCAAGAAAAAATCATGCCTCTTCACTACCCAAGAAATCTCATGCCTCTTTACTTCACAAGAAATCTCATGCCTCTTCATTTCCAAATTATTTATTTTTATTTTTTTATTACTTTTTTTTAACGAAAATAATTTTTTTAGAACACTTTTGAAATAAAGTTTACCCGGACGAAATTGGGTATTGACAGCTGCCTCTCTTTACTTAAATTTTACTGGATAATTTGAAAATTAATATTTTCATATCATTAGAGTAAAAGTTAAGTAAAGACAAAAACACTAGTTTTGTTTGGATTGTAAGTGAAAAAGAAAATTTCAAGCAACCAGGTCATTCTCGAGAAGAGAGGTCACCATTTGAAAAATTTAGAAAATGGAGAGTGAGGTCGAGACCTTGGACTGAGCCTAGGGGGTCACACCCCATAACATGACAAGAGAACTTAAAACGACGTCATAACCTTGACCTTTTGAGGACGAGAGGGCTATGCATCCAACCATGGTTGAGACCTTGACTTTATACAAAGACGAGAGGGTCATATGCCATTTTTTGCAGAAAAAGAAATGCGAGATCGCAACCTTGACTTTCTGAGGACGAAAGGGTTACGAATCTTCACTAGAGATTGAAATCTTATATCGAGAGGATCATCGCTCCAACCATAATGTTGACCATGAACTAGCGGGCCACACCTAACAATCATGAGCCCGAAATCTTGTATCGAGAGGATTACCGTATCTTCATTTGAGACCTTGGATCGTGAGGGTCTTCTGAAAAATGTGAAATCCAGATCACGAATCTTCACTAGACATATAAATCTTGTATCGAGAGGATCATCACTCCAAACATAAGGTTAACCTTGAACCAGCGGGCCTCTTAACAGCATGAGACCAGGATCTTGTATCGAGAGGATCACCGTATCTTTATTTGAGACCTTGTACTGAGAGGGTCTTCTGAAAACATGTGAGTTTGAGATCTTGTATCGAGAGGACGACAAATCTTCACTTGAGATATAGATCTTGTATCAAGAGGATCTCATCACTCCAAACATAAGGTCGACCTTGAACCAGCAGGCCACAACAATCAACATGAGACCGGGATCTTGTATCGAGAGGATCACCGTATCTTCACTTCAGACCTTGTATCAAGAGGGTCTCCTGAAAAAAATGTGAGTTTGAGATCTTGTATTGAGAGGATAACAAATCTTCAATGGAGATATAGATCTTGTATCAAAAGGATCATCACTCCAAACATAAGGTCAACCTTAAACCAGCGGGCCACACCTATCAACATGAGACCGGGATCATGTATCGAGAGGATCACCGTATCTTCACTTGAGACCTTGTACCGAGAGGGTCTTCTGAAAACATGTGAGTTCAAGATCTTGTATCGAGAGGATCACGAATCTTCACTGGAGATATTGTATCGAGAGGATCATCACTGCAAACATAAGGTTGACCATGAACCAGCGGCGCACACCTAACAGCATGAGAACGGGATCTTGTATCGAGAGGATCACCGTATCCTCACTTGAGACCTTATATCGAGAGGGTCTACTGAAAACATGTGAGTTCGAGATCTTGTATCGAGAGGATCACGAATCTTCAATGGAGATATAAATCTTGTATCAAGAGGATCATCACTCCAAACATAAGGTCAACCTTGAACCAACGGGCCACACCTATCAACATGAGACCGGGATCTTGTATCGAGAGGATCATTGTATCTTCACTTGAGACCTTGTATCGAGAGGGTCTTCTGAAAAAATGTGAGTTCGAGATCTTGTATCGAAAGGATCACGAATCTTCATTGGAGATATAGATCTTGTATCGAGAGGATCGTCACTCCAAACATCAGGTTGACCTTGAACCAGCGGGCCACTTAACATCATGAGACCGGGATCTTGTATCGAGAGGATCACTGTATCATCATTTGAGACCTTCTATTGAGAGAGTCTTTTGCAAAAATGTGAGTTCGAGATCTTGTATCGCAAGGATCACGAATCTTCACTGGAGATATAGATGTTGTATCGAGAGGATCATCACTCCAAACATAAGGTTGACCATGAAACAGCGGGTCGCACCTAACAACATGAGAACGGGATCTTGTATCGAGAGAATCACCGTATCCTCACTTGAGACCTTATATCGAGAGGGTCTTCTAAAAACATGTGAGTTCGAGATCTTGTATCGAGAGGATCACGAATCTTCACTTGAGATATAGATCACGTATCGAGAGGATTATCACTCCAAACATAAGGTCGACCTTGAACCAGCGGGTCGCACCTATCAACATGAAACCGGGATCTTGTATCGAGAGGATCACCATATCTTCATTTGAGACCTTGTACCGAGAGGGTCTTCTGATAACATGTGAGTTCGAGATCTTGTATCGAGAGGATCACGAATCTTCACTGGAGATATAGATCTTGTATCGAGAGGATCATCACTCTAAAGATAAGGTTGACGTTGAACCTGCGGGCCACCTAACAGCATGAGACCGGGATCTTGTATCGAGATGATCACGGTATCTTCATTTGAGACCTTGTATCGAGAGGGTCTTGAATTATTTGAAATTGCTAAGACCTTGTCCTTTTCAAAGACGAGAGGGTCCTGAATTATCGAATTTGTTGAGACCTTGTCCTTTTGAAAGACGAGAGGGTCTTGAATTATCTTAAACTGCTGAGACCTAGTCCTTTTTCGAGACGAGAGGGTCGTAAAATATTTAAAACTGCTGGGACCTTGTCCTTTTCAGAGACGAGAGGGTCATAAATTATTTGAAACTGCTGAGACCTTGTCCTTTTCAGAGACGAGAAGATCATTGCTGAAAATTATTCTTTGGAGAAATTGAGCGTGATGATATGCATGTATGAAATTTGATCTTTTTTCTAGATGAAAATGCATGTTGAATGCATGGCAATTGATTTTGTTCTTTGGAAGAATGCATATATGAATACATGCTATTTTGAGTAAATGCATATACTGATGCATGATTAAATGAATGGATGAAATTTTGAGGAATTTTTCTTTTGAATTATGCATGTGTTAATGCATGAAACTCTGAGTAGATTGTTCGAATGTATGCATGTGTGGATTTAATATAAATATGAAAAGTGCATGTATGGATACATGAATGTATGCAATATTTTTTCATTTTTGTTTGAATTGAAAGCATGTATGCACGTATAAATGCAGGTGATTCTATTTTATTTTATTTTTTAGAATGCATGTAAAATGCGTCAGACTATATGAGAATGCATATATGAAGGCATGTGAGATTGAGACCTTAGCCATGCCGAGAGAGTCACAAACCACCTTTTTTGAAAAGAAATGTGAGAACGGGACCTTAGCAATGCCGAGAGAATCATGAACCACTTTTTTGAAAAGATAATGCGAGAATGTGACTTTGGTCATACCGAGAGGGTCACAAACTACTTTTTGAAAAGATTGATGAAACTTTGAGTTTCTTCTGCATGAAAACTTTGGAAATGCAAATATGAAAATTTTTAGAGTGCGTGAATGCGTGAAATTTTTGAGTCTGCATATATTAATGCAAAAAATTATTGGAGAAAATGCACTTATGAATGCATAAAAAAAATTTGAATTTGCATATATTGATGCATAAAATTATTATGTTTTTAGAGTGCATGGATGAATGCATGAAACCCTTTTTTTTCAGTTTTACCTTTTGTTTGAATGAAAATACATGTATGAATGCATGAGATTTTGTTTTTCATTCTTGAATGAAAATGAGATTTTATTCTTCCTTTTTAATTCATGTAAAAAAATGGATCAGACTCTATGAAATGCATTTAAGAATGCATGAGACTTCATTTTGATAATTTGTTTGATGAGAATGTATGTACAGATGAATGAGACTTTATTTTGATCATTTTTTTATGAGAATGAATGTACAGATGCATGAGACTTTATTTTGATCATTTTTTTATGAGACTTTATTTTTTGCAATGTTGACACTTTTAGAAAGAAATGCATAGGTGCAATGAGGGTGCACGAATGTATGCATGAGACTCTTTTTTATCGATATTTGTCCCTTTTCAAATGCATGTATGTCATTAGAGTGCATAGATGAATGGACAAAACTCCATTTTGTTATTTTTGTTCAATTTTTTATTTTTGAATGAGAATGCATGTGTAAATGCATCAGACTATATGAAAATACATGAATAAATGCATGAGAGTTTATTTTTTCCATTTTTAAACAAGAATGCATGAATGAGTGCATGAGACTTTTTTTTTTATCAATTTTTGTCCCTTTTCAAATGCATGTACGTCATGAGAGTGCATAAATGAATGCACGAAACTCAATTTTGTCATTTTTTTTAATTTCTTATTTTTGAATGAGAATGCATGTGTAGTGCATCCGACTATATGAAAATGCATGCATGAATGCATGAATGCATGAGTTTATTTTTTCCATTTTTGAACAAGAATACATGAATGAGTGCATGAGACTCTGTTTCTTCTATGGATGAGAATGCATGTACAAATACATTAGAGTCTATGAAATGCATGTAAGGATGCATGAGACTTTTGAATGCCATGAGTGTGCACAAGACTATTTTTTTCGCAATGTTGATATCAAAGAATGTTTATGCTAAAGATAGTGTATGAATGTATGCATGAGGCTATTTTTTCATTTTTTCTTTTTATTTTTTTTATTTTTTTTATGTAACATTCGGAGTCAATTATTCTCTTTATCATCGTTGAATTCATTTGAAATTTGTTCTTGAAAATAATGGATGTTGCAAATCCTGAAGTTATTGTTAAAACTGGAGCATTATTGACTTTTTCTTTAAAACATTTTTAATGCCTGCATGAATCCATTGGTGGATGAAATATGTGGGATGGAAGGTTGAAGAGGTTTGAAAGGAAAACTGGGATCGGACAACCTCACATATGTTATCATTCACATGCCCTCTGAAAATTTTATGCAAGGTGAGAAACGGAATTTGCCTCAATTTTGTGAATGACTTATTTGCAGGGTAAAATGAGGATTGACTGGTGCAACATTGTATAGAGAAAATTTGCATCTCTAAAAGAAAGAAAAAAACAAATGAAAACTGCCCTAGTTTATATGTGCAAGGGTGAAGGATAAAGTTTGGATGACAAATGATTTTGTTTTTTTTTTTGTTTTTTGTATGATGGACAAAAAGGATCGCAGCACCCTATAGATAAAAACTGTATCTCAAAAATGGAAGATTTTGTATGGATGGAAGATGCCCCGGTTTTGGTGTATGGGGTAAGGCTAGATGAAGTGGGGATTACTTATTTGTCGGGTAGGATGAAGATTGACTGGTGCAATATCATATAAAGAAAATTACATCCTTAAAAGGAAAAACAAATGAAATCTGCCTCAGTTTAGACGTGTAGGGATGATGATGAAGTCTCAATGGGAGGTGCTTGGTTTTTTGTAAGGTGGAAAGAAGGGATTTCCCCAGTGTAGTGTTTTCTCAGATAACAAAGGGTTGTCTTGTGAGAGGAGCTTTTCGAACAACTTTTTTTTTTTTAAACAAAGGGTTGTCAAGAAAGGGATATGAAGGCTCAAAGATTATTTGTTGGGGTTTTAAAATTTTTTGAAACAAGAATCATTAGCTAGGCATTGCATCAGATCCAGTCAAAGGTTCTTTCATAAGTATTCTACTCTTTTCATTTTTTGATTTTTTTTTTTGACTTCGTGATGACATTCTTGGTTGTGAATTCACATCATCCTTTGACAGATTTTTCATTTGATTTTTTAAGAGTCTTTGATGAACACCTTGACTAGAGTTTTATCTTTGTGATGATCCTTGCTTAGGGACTTTTGAAAATAAATATTTTTTGGCTCAAAAAGGGTACAATGGATTTGTTTTTTTTTTTTTTTTGCTTTTTGGAAAAAGAAACATGGCCATACGTCATTTCAAATCACGATTGCTTTATTTTCAAAAAGATTAACCCTGAGACAAAATTCAACGAATCCCAACACATGCCATTTTTATCTTCTTTTTGTTTACTATTGATTTTCTTTATTGTCCTTTCTTTTGCCTAGATTGCCCTTACAGGTTTTCAATCTAGTGGACTTTTATTATGTTATTGCTCCCAAAGATTGGAGATCAACCATTCAGCCAACCGAGATAAACAATACATTTATTCCTGGTGTGATACTCTTGTTTTGTCATTTCAAGTGATGATGACAACCTACTGAGACAGATCCTTTTGTTTTGGAATTTTGGGATGAGGAATGGCTAGAGGATTTCAAGCAACATGCATGCAAATGTTTCATTGGAAATTGTCAACTTTTACCCTTTAAATTGTGAAAATACAACATCCTTATGTCTTTAATTGTTTTTTGAACTATGAATTCAAAGATTGTATCAGAAAAAATAATTAACTCCGCCATGTGATCACTTTTTTTTTTTATTTATTATTTTTTTTAAATGCAATTTTTTTAAAAACTATTTTCGAAATTCCTTCAAAGAAAAAAGTGTTGCGGAATGAGATATGGATGCATGTAAAGATGTATGATGCAAATGTCTAAATCTATGATGCATGTTTAATTATTTGATGCATATATAAATCTATGATGCATGTTTAAATGCATGCCAAACCAACTAATTTATGCATGTGACGACTTACGGATGAATGTCATGCATGATACAAAACGATAATGCAAAAATTTATGAAATTAAAAATTATATACATGCTACCATGAATGTATGAATGAAGATAAAATGTGAATGCGTGTTTTTACATACAATGTTGAGTAACATGATATGCAACTAACAACATGACCGACATGACCTAAACAGAATGAGAAGCAATGCATGCTTGTACTTAAAGAGGTACTTATTCATGATATGTGGATGTAAATGTGATGCCCTTATTAATATGTACAAGAAAGTGGTGAAGGGAAGAGCAATGCAACATTCTCCCTTTGTGCCCTAAATCAGAGTTAGCATAGCAGCGCTTAAGATCTAGGCCTATAAATGTATACTCACATAGGGTGGCTCCTAATCCCTACAGGTATAAGGCCACTAGAGCTATGGCTCACTTCACCACATTACTCATAACAGCTGGTAAACAACTTGCATATGAGCATGTGAATTAAGCAAACAAACTCTAGCTAAGGTTCTCGCAAAAACTGAGAAAGGAAGTACATCCTGTCAGTATTGCTACACAACCCTTTCTATTTCTATGCTCATTCAGACCCGGGTATAGAACCGCACTCATGACATGCAATTATGAAATGTGTGTGTGAAAAGGGAGAGTTATGCATACAACCCCTCACCTGCAAAACAACCAGAAAATTTCGCAGACAGATATATAACATGTCGCCTACCCTAGGATTCAATATTCCGGCAATAAAAAAATAACAATCATATATAGAAAAAAGAAAGGAAAAGACCAACATTTGGAAGAACACACTCAATTTTACTTATTCAATTAAATTGGCCTGACTCTCAAAAATGTCCCCAGTGGAGTCGCCGTCTGTCCCAACTGGGATCACGACGGGGACACGGCGATCTGAAAAAATATTAATTAATAAAACAATGGAGTCGCCACCATAGTTTTTATGGAAAACTATGGAAATACTAAAAAAAGAGGATAAGGCTAGTTTACAAAAACCGGATCTAGATTCGGGAGTCGGTTACGTGTGAGGAAGGTATTAGCACCCCGACAATGCCCGTCCTAAGACGGTACTTTTAATTAAATAAATAAACCGAGTGCGATTTTTCAAAAGATTTATTTTCCCAAGACAAATATTAAGATAAAATAAACAAAATATTTTTTTTAGTTTTGGGCCCGACAAGGTTTGACTTTGCTCCTACGTATCTCCATCAGGGATGGAGAATCAGGGTTACGTAGTTCTTTGTAGAAAATTGTTTGTTTCTTGATATTTTTAATTTTTGGAAATTTTATATTTATATTTTTGAAAATTTGGTATATTTTATTTTTTTATATTTTTAGAACATTTAGCGTTTTTTAAAGTTAAACTTCATTTGAATATCGGTTGACGCGTACGGCCCTTTGATATTCCAAAAGAAGTTAAAATTTTTCGAATTAATTCTCGTATGACGCGAGCAGTCAATTAAGAAATTAATCAAAAAGTGCAGGCTGTTTTTGGTGGCTATTTTCGGTGTAGTTTGGGTGCTGTTTTGTGGCTGTTTTTGGTGCTGTTTTTGGTGCAATTTTGCGTGCTGTTTTTAGTGCAGTTTGGGTGTTGTTTTTGGTGCTGTTTAGGTGCTGTTTTAGGTGCTATTTTCGGTGCAGTTTGGGACTGTTTTGGGTGCTATTTGGGGCTGTTTTGGTGGCTATTTTTGGTGCAGTTTGGGTGCTATTTTTAGTGTAGTTTGGGTGCGATTTGGGGCTGTTTTGGTGGCTATTTTTGGTGCAGTTTCGGTGCTGTTTGGGTGTTGTTTTTGGTGCAGTTTGGGTATTGTTTTTGGTACAACTTGGGTGCTGTTTGGGGCTGTTTTCGGTGCAGTTTGGGTGCTATTTTTGGTGGTTGTGAGGTGACGTGAGAGAGAGTGAATAGAAAGAGAAAGAATGAAGACATATATGCATGTTTGCAAAAAGATAAAATAGAGACAAACAAATCATATCATTCGACAAACCCATGCAACATTATGTCTCTTCTATCATGAAAATCATACCTCAGAAGTGTTTTGTTCTTCCCATTTCGTTGCTTGACAAGCTCTTGTTACTTCTTTTTTTGAACGGTTTCCCTCTCCAGTAAAGAATAGCATGATCTCTTCTTTTTTTTCAAACACTTCTCTCCTCTTTTTTCTTTTTTTTTTTCATTTTTGTGTTTTTTTCTCCCTTAAAAAGAGCCCTCTCTTTTTATTTCCCAAAAGACTCCTGCCTTTTCATTTCCGAAGAGACCATGCCGTTTTTACTTCCCAAGAAAAAATCATGCCTCTTCACTTCCTAAGAAATCTCATGCCTCTTTACTTCTCAAGAAATCTCATGCCTCTTTATTTCCAAATTTTTTATTTTTATTTTTTTTGTTACTTTTTTTTAAGGAAAATAATTTTTTTTAGAACACTTTTGAAATAAAGTTTACCCGGACGAAATTGGGTGTTGACAGTAGTACATTAAAATTTGTTTATAAAAATAGGTAATATTTAGCCATCGAAATTTCTTTAACTTTAGTCACCGTTTTAGTCACCGAAATTTATTTCTTTTGTCACCGAATTAGCTATCGATAAATATTTCCGTTTAGTCACCGCTTTAGCTATCGAAATTCCTTTCAATTTAGCTGCCAATTTCGCCACTGAAATTTATTTCATTTTAGCCACCGAATTAGGCACTAATAATTATTTCATTTTAGCTACCACTTTAGCCGCCAACTTTTATTTTATTTTAGCCACCAACTTAGCTACCAATATTTCATAAGTTTTCGGTTGCCAAATTGGTCTCCAAAAAATGTTTGCGACCAGACATTTTGTCACCGATTTCACGATTACATAATCGGTTGCTAAATTGCGAGCACCCAAAAATTCGGTCTCTAACTATTTAGCAACTAGAATTTTTATCACTACTTATTTTCGGTCGCTATTTCGGTGACTAGTATATTTAACAATCGATTTTTGTTATTTAGCGACCAATTTCGGTAATCACTACAACGTAATTTTTTTTAGTGTTTAGAGGGTCCATTTTATAACAAGTATAATCTTAGAAGTCCTTGCAAATATGAATTTTGTTAGTTTTTAAATCAAAATATCATGTTTTTAAAGTGTTTATTTGAAAGTATATTAAAAAAAAAAAATTTACTTTACAAATAAATAGTTTCTAAAATGTATATTCTTTACTCAAAATATCATAATTTTGAAATGTTTATTTGTAATACATTAAAATCTAATTTATAAAGAGATCTTTTGGAATATTGCAAAGAAATGGTGTTTGTGTAAATTCCATGGTTCTTAGCATACAATAACAAATACTAAAGTGTGGAGATCTAGAATTTTTGTATCATATTGCCTCCATTGATGACAATGAAATATACTCTTATGTTGTTGGAGGTGGAAATAAAAAAGAAAATGTGTATGGACTTGGTGTATTGAGGAAGAGGTTTAGTTCTTTCAAGAGTGTTGACCCTACTACAAATCAACCTTTACTAGTCCATTAAATAGAAGAAATGCATGAAACTATCTAAAAGTTAAATGGTGAACTTATGATAAAGAGTGTCAAGGAACGGACACTTGAAGAAAAGATGGATCAATTGATAACATATCATGAGCAGATGAAACTCGTCTTCCAGCATATTCAAGTCGATAATTTGATGCCAGGTCCTTCAAATCGTAATCCTAATGAACATCATTGAGAAGACCACACTACATTGGACTATTTTTAGTTTGCTTACAACACTTACATTACTTTTCATTATGTAATATGTTTATGCTACTATTTTTTATGTTATATGTATTCATTAGTATGATTAAAATTTGAGTATTTATTAACAGGTTTAAAAATTGTTTGTAAACAGGAAAAAATAATTTGTAAAAATAGGTAATATTTAGACAGAAATTTCATTAATTTTAGTAATTGTTTTAGGCACCAAAATTTATTTCTCTTTTTTCACCGAATTAGCCACCGATAAATATTTCTTTTTAGACACTGCTTTAGCTCCCGAAATTCCTTTCAATTTAGCTACCAATTTCGCCACCGAAATTTATTTTATTTTAGCCACAGAATTAGCCACTAATAATTATTTAATTTTAGCTACCACTTTACCCACAAACTTTTATTATATTTTAGCCACCAATTTAGCTACCAATATTTCATAAGTTTTCGGTTGCTAAATTGGTCTCCAAAAAATGTTTGGGACCGAACATTTTGTCACCGATTTCACGATACATGGTCGATTACTAAATTGCGAGCACCCAAAAACTCGGTCTCTAAGTATTTAGCGACTAGAATTTTTATCACTACTTATTTTCGGCCACTATTTCGGTGACTAGTATATTTAGCGATGTATTTTCGTTATTTAGCAACCAATTTCGGTAGTTGGTAAAACATAATTTTTTTTAGTTTTTGTAGGGTCCATTTTATAACAAGTATAACCTTAGAAGTCCTTGCAAATATGAATTTTGTTAGTTTTAAAATCAAAATATCATGTTTTTAAAGGTTTATTTCACAGTACATTAACAAAAATTATTACTTTACAAATAAATAGTTTCTATAATGTATATTCTTTACTCCAAAATATCATAATTTTGAAATTCTTATTTGAAATACATTAAAATCTAATTTATAAAGAGATCTTTTGGAATATCGTAAAAAATGTTGTGTTTGTATAAATTCTATGGTTCAGATCATACAATAACAAATATTAAAGTGTGGAGATCTGGAATTTTTGTATCATATTACCTCCATTGATGACAATGAAATATACTCTTATGTTGGTGGAGGTGGAAATAAAAAAGAAAATGTGTATGGACTTGGTGTATTGAGCAAGAGGTTTACTTCTTTCAAGAGTGTTAACTCTACTACAAATCAACCTTTACTAGTCCATCAATTAGAAAATATGCGTGAAACTATCCAAAAGTTAAATGTTGAACTTATGGCAAAGAATGTCAAGGAACGGACACTTGAAGAAAAGATGGATCAATTGATATTAGATCATACGCAGATAAAACTCGTCTTCCAGCATAATCAATGTATAATTTGGTGTTAGGTCCTTTAAATCGTACTTCCGATGAACATCATAGAGAAAACCACACTACATTGGACTATTTTTAGTTTGCTTACAACACTTACATTACTTTTCATTATGTAATATGTTTATGCTACTATTTTTTATGTTATATGTATTCATTAGTATGATTAAAATTTGAGTATTTATTAACAGGTTTGAAAATTGTTTATAAACATGTCAAAATAATTTGTAAAAATAGGTAATATTTAGCCACTGAAATTTCTTTAACTTTAGTCATCGATTTAGTCACTGAAATTTATTTCTCTTTTGTCACCGAATTAGCCACTGATAAATATTTCTGTTTACTCACCGCTGTAGCTACCGAAACTCCTTTCAATTTAGCTACCAATTTCGCCACTGAAATTTATTTCATTTTAGGCACCGAATTAGTCACTAATAATTATTTCAGTTTAGCTACCACTTTAGCCACCAACCTTTATTTTATTTTAGCCACCAATTTAGCTACCAATATTTCATAAGTTTTCGGTGGCTAAATTGGTCTCTAAAACATGTTTGGGACTAAACATTTTGCCACTAATTTCATGATCGTATATTACGTTGCTAAATTTTGAGCGCCCAAAAAAATCGATCTCTAAGTATTTAGCGACTAGAATTTTTATCACTACTCATTTTCGGTCGCTATTTCGGTGACTTGTATATTTAGCGATTGATTTTCGTTATTTAGCAACCAATTTCGGTAGTCGATGTTAGCACCAGTGGGCTACTGTGATGATTTGATAAAGCCAACCAAGTGAAGAAGTTCAAGACCATATGATAATATGTGGAGAAAAATAGTCGACTATTTGAAAAATCAGTCGACTGAATTTTGAATGACAGTTGTTTATAAATAGCTGGCGCGAAATTTTGTAAAAGAAAGAAAATCATTCTAAACTTTTTCTGATGAAGAACATTGTTTTTTCAAAGAGAGCAAAAGCATCCTTGTGGCTAGTGATCAAGATCAATCAACGTTTTCATCAAGAACTGCTTTCTTCAACTACTATTGGAGCTTTGATTTGATGGAGACAGTTTTTCACTTATTTGATCATCAGACTAAGCCTTCTATACGTTTCCTTTATTACTTTTGTATTATGTTGTATAGAAGTGCATGTTCTACTGAGTTTGAATAAATTCTTTCACTGTATTGAATTGTCTTCTGTTGTGAGTTGCCTGGGTTGGTAATTCTGTTTTGTAGAGTGGGTTCTGTACAGGTTGTGACTTGCTGAGGGGATCAGCAAGGGGTTTTCCAGTTTATACAGTGGAGTCTGTATAGTTATAGGTTCTGTTGTAGGTTCAACAGATTGTTTACTGCGGGAAGAAGTATTTACTTGCGGGGAGCAAGTTGTTCTTCTGTAAACTGATCTGGTTTGATCTTTTTATAGTGGAAATCCTTACAATGGTGTAAGGGACTAGACGTAACCCTTGTGGAATGGTGAACGAGGATAAAATCTGTTGTGCCTTGTTCTCTCTTGCTCTTTCTTGACTGTTCTTTACTGTTCTTGTTAAAACTTGTTGTGTTTCTTGAATTTTCATAATCTTGTTAATTGAATAACTTCATCAACTTTCTGAAATCGTTTTAAGTAACATCTGAAAACATATATTCTGTTTTAACACAGTCTACTCTTAATAAGTTTGAATTTGTTAATAATCAGTATATCAGTTTTCTGTAAATCTACAGTTTCGCAATTTACTAGGGTTACTGTTTATCAGTTTGTTTTCCAGAAAACTCAATCTTTCACTGTTATTGATTAAAGACTGTTTTCATACTCTTAACATAGTTTGTATTGTTTAACAAAAAGTTCCTTAATCAGTGAATCATTACAAACTTGAAGTTGATCTAATTCTTTGATTTCTTGATTCAACTTTTCAAGAACTACTTTTACAGTATACTGTGTATTCAAGAACTATTTTTTGGTTACAGTTTATTGTATCTGGTTGATTAATATTGTGTTGAAACTGTTTGTTGAACCTTTGTTGTTTGTTTAACATATCTTCTTGAGTAGTTTCCATAAAATTATTCATTCTCCAAACAGTTTGTGAAATGTTTTCAAGTGTTCAATTCACCCCCTTCTTGAACTTGGCCAAAACATATTTTACAATTGGCTTCAAAGCTAGGACTTGAATCCTAGTCAAGTTTTTCGATCCATAGCCGAGAACAAGTTGCCTTTTGTCGAGGGAGCCTCTATACACAAGCCACCCATGTTTTCTGGGGTTAACTACAAATTTTGGAAAGTGAGAATGCAGATTTTTATTGAATCTATTGACCGAGGTATATGGAATGCAATAGTGAATGGACCTTACATTCCAGTTTTTGTTGTGAATGGAATATCTGTTGCAAAGCCATTTGATGAGCTGATTGAAGTTGAAAATAAACGTGTGTAATATGATTGTGTAGCCAAGAACATAATAACTTCAACTCTGAATCGGAATGAGTTTTTCAGAGTCTCACAGTGCAGTTCTGCAAAGGAGATGTGGGATATACTTGAGGTTACTCATGAAGGCACTACTGACGTCAAACGAGCTAGAAAGTATGCACTGATTCAAGAATATGAATTATTCAGAATGCAACAAGGTGAGCCAATTGCTGATGTACAGAAGAGATTCACTCACATAGTGAATCACTTGATTGGGCTTGGAAAGCAGTTTGACAAGGAGGAGCTGAATATCAAGATCCTCAAATGCTTGGACAGAAGTTGGCAGCCCAAGGTTACTACAATTTCAGAGAGTAGAGATTTGACAACTCTCACCACAGCGACACTCTTTGGAAAGTTGAGAGAACATGAATTGGAAATGACAAGGTTGAAAGAGATGGAATCTGCTGAGAAGAAAACTAGAGGCCTTGCACTCAAATCAAAGGCTGTTGAAATTGAAACTAGTGAGGATAGCTCAGAAGAAGATTGTGATACTGAGAACCTCAGTCTGCTGACAAAGAAATTCCAGAAATTCATCAACCTGAAGAGCAGGCCAAAGAATCAGCAATCTAAAAGGTATACTAGAAAACCTGATTCAAATTCAAATAAACTAACATGTTTTGGCTATGGCAAACAGGGACATATGAAAGCAGACTATCCAAATCTGGATAACAAAGAGAAGAGCATTGAGAAAAAGAATTACAAAGCTAGAAAGGGAAGAAAGGCATACATTGCATGGGAAGACAATGCATCTTCATCCAGCAGCTCTTCACAGGAAGACATTGAAGCAAATCTGTGTTTCATGGCTGGAAAGAATTTTGAGGTTAGTAGTGAAGATTTCAGCACTTCGTTTAATAGTGCAAATTACAGTTCACTGCTTCAAGCTTTTCATGAAACCCATGAAGAAGCAAACAGACTGGCCTTATCTAACAATAGACTGAAAGGTTTGAATAATTGGTTAGAAGGCAAAGTCAAACAATGGGAAGATGAAATTTTAGAACTGAAAACTGATTTTGATCATTTGGAAATGATTTACAAAGCTTTCAGCAGTCTTGACTCCAGTCAGTCAGTTAACTGTGAAAACTGTGAAGCTCTGCAGAACAAAGTGAATTACTTAATCACTACTGCTTCTAAACTTTCAATGGGTACTACAAACTTAAATGTGATTTTGGGTTCTCAAAACTGTGTTTTCGAAAAAGCTGACACTGGTTATCAAACTGGTTTTCAAAGAAAACAGAAGAACTACAGTAGCGTTTTTAAAATAGATGCACAACAATTTTCATCACCATTGACCTGTTTTTATTGTATGAGAAAAGGTCACTCTGTGAAGGACTGTAAAATTAGAAAGTTTGATGTGCTAAAAGGACTAGTTAGGTGGGTGCCCAAAAGCACATCTAACACTGCTGGACCTAAATTTAACTAGATACCAAAACCTCAAATCTAATCTGTTTTCCAGGAACAGTCAGCATCCAGTAAACTGATGTGGTATCTGGACAGTGGATGCTCAAAGCACATGATAGGAGAGGCTTCACAATTAATTAACTTAAAATGGAAACCAACAGGATTTGTCACCTATGGAGACAACAATATAGGAAGGATTCTTGGTGTTGGTGATATAGGAAGCGAGAATAAAGTAATCATAAAGGATGTGTTGCTGGTAGAAGGTCTGAAACATAGTCTGCTGAGTATCAGTCAACTGTGTGATCATGGATACAAGATCACATTTGAACCAGAGCAATGCACTATAGCAGACTCAAAATCTACTGAAACAGTTCTTGTAGGTAAAAGAGTAAGTAATGTTTATATGCTTAATGTCTCAAGCATCATTCCTAGTATGAACTGTTTGCTATCCCGAGATGATGAATCTTGGTTGTGGCTTAGGAGACTTGCTCACATTCACATGCATCATTTGAATAGGATTGCATCTAGGGATCTTGTAATTGGTCTTCCTAAGCTTAAGTTTGAGAGGAACAAACTGTGTAAAGCATGCCAAAAGGGTAAGCAAACTAAAAGCTCTTTTAAACCTATTAATGTTGTTTCAATAACTAGACCACTTGAGTTGCTTCATACAGATTTATTTGGTCCCTCAAGAACCAAAAGCCTAGGTGGTAATTACTATGATCTAATTGTAGATGATTACTCAAAGTTTACATAGACTTTATTCATTGCCACAAAAGATAATGCTTATCTTGCTTTTAAGAAATTTGCCAAAGGAATTCAAAATGAGAAAAGATGTAAAATTTCTACTATTAAATCAGATCATGGGGGCGAATTTCAAAATGAAAGATTTGATAAATTCTGTGAGAAGCAAGGAATCAAGCACAACTTTTCTACACCAAGAACTCCACAACAAAATGGATTGGTGGAGAGAAAGAATTGATCATTGGAGGAACTGGCCAGGACGCTGCTGAATGCAACGGATTTGCCTAAATACTTATGGGTTGACGCAGTTTGTACAACATGTTATGTATTGAATAGAGTACTCATTCGGCCAATCTTAAAGAAGACTCCCTATGAGCTATTTAAAGGTAGAAAGCCTAACATTTCCCATTTAAAAGTTTTTGGATGTAAATATTTTATTTTAAACAATGAGAAAAATAACTTGGGAAAATTTGATCCAAAAGTGGATGAGGGTATCTTGGTTACTCACTGCATAGTCATGCATATAGAGTGTATAATATGAGAACTATGGTTGTAGAAGAATCCATAAATGTTGCATTTGATGAAACTGACCACAAAGTGTAGGAAAACATTAAGATTACTGCAGATGGTGATGAACCAGTGAATCAGAAGATTGTCACAGATCAACTGGATAATTCTGAAAAAAGAAAATCAATTGGATGAAGTTCAATTGAATAAACCACAAGATCAACCGATTGAATCCGACACTAGAGCAACAGCAACGAGTTCTGAACTGCCTAGAGAATGGAGAGTTCCTAGGAATTTATCACTGGACAATATCATTGGTCAGGTACATAAGGGAGTAACTACTTGAAGAGTCGTGAACCATTTCTGTGAACATATGGCCTTTGTGTCACAAGTTGAACCCAAGTCAGTGAGTGAAGCTCTAGAAGATAGGAACTAGATAAATGCCATGCACAAGGAACTGAACCAGTTTGCAAGGAATGAGGTCTGGACACTTGTTTCCAGAACCAGTGAGATGAATGTCATTGGCACCAAGTGGGCGTTCAAGAACAATTTAGATGAACAAGGCGTTATTGTGAGAAACAAAGCCATACTGGTTGCCAAGGTTTACAATTAAGAAGAAGGGGATCAATTATGGGGAAACCTATGCACCAGTAGCAAGACTTGAAGCTTTTAGCATATGCTTAGATGAATGGATTCAAGCTTCACCAAATGGATGTCAAAAGTGCTTTCCTTAACAGATATATTGATGAAGAAGTTTATGTTTGTCAACCTCCTGGATTTGAAGATCATAAGCATCCAGATTATGTCTTCAAACTGAAGAAAGCTCTATACGGTTTGAAGCAAACCCCAAGACAGTGGTATGAGAGGTTGAGCAACTTCTTGCTATCTCATGCATGAAAGAGGCAAAACAGATAAGACATTGTTTATTAAGAAAGCATTCAATGATATTATTTTAGTTCAAGTATATGTTGATGATATTATATTTGGATCCAATAATCAAAATCTGTGTGAGCAGTTTGTTGCAGCTATGCAGAGAGAATTTGAGATGTTCATGATGGGTGAACTTAACTACTTTCTTGGACTACAGATCAAGCAACTAAATCATGGGACATTCCTTAGTCAAACCAAGTATTGCAAGGATTTATTGAAGAAGTTTGACATGGAAAACTGCAAAGAGATTTCAACACCTATGGCCACTAACTGTTACTTGGATTCGGATGAGAAAGGAACTAGTGTGGATCAAACCAAGTACAGAGGATTAATCGGATCACTGCTGTATCTTACTGCCTGCAGGCCAGACATTATGTTTAGTGTTTGTCTCTGTTCCAAATTTCAATCCAATCCAAAGGAATCACATTTCACTGCAGCAAAGAGAATTCTGAAATACCTGCAGGGAACTACAACTGTTGAACTATGGTATCCAAGTGAGGTATCTCTGGATTTAGTAGGCTATTCTGATTCTGATTTTGCAGGTTGCAAAATTGACAGGAAAAGCACCAGTGGAACATGCCATCTGCTAGGATCAAGCTTGATATCCTGGCATAGTAAGAAACAGTAAAAGTTGTTTTGTGTTTTTGAATTGATTAAGTATATCTGCAGCTAAGTATAACTTGCTCTGAATTGATTACTTGTAGAATCTCAACAAACTGTAAAAGCTGTTTTGCGTTTTTGAATTGTCAATCAATGTGTTGTTTTCTATAGTATTATTTTTGCATTAAGTAGAGGGCTGAACATGCATTCACTCGCACACTACTTCACTGCCTTATTCGTTCTGTGTGTAAAGTTCAGTTTTCCTAGAACCCACTCTTCCACCGAAAATGGCTTCTTCCTCCAACCCACGAAAAAGAACCAAAAGGGCTATGGTTAAACATGTTGGGTCAGACAGTGACAACAATGAACCCGACTATCTTGGTAGGTGGTTTGTTGAAAACTAGGAGAGTATAGAAGAGTATTACAAACTGTACAGCAGGAAGATCATCATTACTCCCAAAGTGCTGAGTCTTGAGTGGCTCAAAGAGGAGAAACTTGATGAGGTCCATGACATGCTCAAGTTTCAAAAGCTGGACAGGTTCTTTAAGCTGACTGGGAATACTTACCCAGATTTGGTTAAGGTGTTCTTGACCAACATTTGGTATGACGAGGAGAATCTGTACTCACAGGTGAAGGGTATTGACATAGCAATCAATGAAGAGGTTTGGCTTAGTATCACTGGCCTGAGAAATGAAGGAGCTACTGTTAGTAGAGGGAACACATCAGAATTGGGGAACTTTAACAAAGTTCAGTTCTATAAATCATGCTTGAGGAATCAAGAGTCTGCCTCAAGGACGTACAATGTAGGAGGACTTGCTGCTACACCGAGAATACTAGCGTATATTGTGATCTGGTACTGACCCCCCGTGGCTTCAACCATGCAACATTGACTGAGGAGGATCTTATACTCATGTGTTGCCTCATGAATAAGATCAAAATCAACAGGGTTAATATGATTCGTGAGCATCTTTTGAAAGTAGGAAAGAAACTGGAATATCGCATCCCATATGTGATACTGCTGTCGTAGTTTATTGAATATTTCGAAATAGATGTGGAAACTAAAGTTGTTGAAGAAATCAAGGCGCTGAACCAGATTACTACTGCAAATCTCATGAAGATTGGACTGAAAAAGATAAAGAATAAGAAATGGATTTGCAAAGCTGATTAAGAAGAAGAAGAGAAATCTACTAATGACGATGATGAGGATGACGAAGATGAAGACAAAAATGTTGATCAAGCAGCACTAGAACCAGAAACACCTGCTGCTTCTAGTCAAGACTCCTTCTCTAGACTCAAACAATCATGATGACACAATTCAATCAATTGGAAAACCAAAACCGTAGTCATCACCAGTACTATGAAACGCACTTCCAGTTTATTGAAACACAAGTTGAAGATATCCAGTCCAAGATGGGGACTTTGTTCTTTCCACTAGACGAATAGGGCTTTTGCATTTCATATCTAGTGGTGGTTTCTCGTCCATTTGATGAATCCAACGGGGGAGAATTAGGTGTGTTGTGATTAGGGAGTGTTGTGGCTATGGTCTAGGAGTCTAGGTTTATGTTCAGTTTACTGCTTGCCTACTATTTGTGATATTTTCTGCTGTTGATGTTTGTTGTTTCATGCTTTCTGTTACTGCTACTACTCTAATTTGCTGGTTTATCCAGCCTAGTCCAAACTTTAGTCTGTTATGCTTGTATCAGTTTGGTGCACGATATGTACTTATGAATGGTTATCATGTACTCGTGCTTAATATCAATGAAAATTATTATCCTTTGTGTTACTATTTTTCTTCATTCTGTTATGTGAAGTATTATTAACAAGATATCAAATTATGGGGGAGCTTTGTGAAAGCCAGTAGACTAATCGAAAGAAGAACAAGCATGCATTATAACTCAACACACCATTGTTTGTCTTCATCAAATTGGGGGAGATTGTTAGCACCAGTGGGCTGCTGTGATGATTTGATGAAGCCAACCAAGTGAAGTTCAAGACCATATGATCATATGTGGAATGCATGAAGATTGAAGAATTCGGTCTAAAACCTAGGAGTGTGTTGTGGGCTAAGTTTGAGTTCAAATCAATGATGCATACAATCTTAATCAAGGATAAGCTCCATAAGTATTTTCTGAATTAAGAAAAGTTTTGAGAAATCATTAAAATCAAAACTTGCGTTTTGATCAATTGTTTTAACTAACCGGAGAAAAACAGTCGACTATTTGAAAAATCAATCGACTGAATTTTGAATGACAGTTGTCTATAAATAGCTGGTGTGAAATTTTGGAAAAGAAAGAAAAATCATTCTAAACTTTTTCTGATCAAGAACATTGTGTTTTCAAAGAGAGCAAAAGTGTCCTCGTGTTTAGTGATCAAGATCAATAAACGTTCTCATCAAGAACTACTTTCTTCAACTACTACTGGAGATTTGACTTGACTGAGACAGTTCTTCACTGATCTGATCATCGGACTAAGCCTTCTATACCTTTGCTTTATTACTTTTGTATTTTGTTGTATAGAAGTGCCTGTTCTGCTGAATTTGAATAAATTCTTTCACTGTATTGAATTTTCTTCTGTTGTGAGTTGCCTGGGTTGGTAATTCTGTTTTGTACAGTGGGTTTTGTACAGGTTGTGACTTGTTGAGGGATCAGCAAAGGGTTTTCCAGTTTATACAGTGGAGTCTGTATAGTTTTGGGTTCTGCTGTAGGTGCAGCAGATTGTTTATTGCAGGGAGTAGTGTTTACTTGCGGGGAGTAGTGTTTACTTGCGGGGAGTAAGTTGTTTTTCTGTAAACTGATATGGTTTGATCTTTTTATAGTAGAAATCCTTACAGTAATGTAAGAGACTGGACGTAAATAGTTTCTAAAATGTATATTCTTTACTCAAAATATCATAATTTGAAAATGTTTATTTGTAATACAATAAAATGTAATTTATAAAGAGATCCTTTGGAATACCGTAAAAAAATGTTGTGTTTGTATAAATTCCGTGGTTCATATCGTACAATGACCAATACTAAAGTCTGGAGATCTAGAATTTAGCGAGTAGAATTTTTACCACTACTCATTTTTTGTCGCAATTTCGGTGACTAGTATATTTAGCTATCGATGTGGGTTATTTAACGACCAATTTCGCTAGTTGCTAAAACGTAATTTTTTTTTTTTGTGTTTGGAGGGTCCATTTTATAGCAAGTATAATCTTAGAAGTCCATGCAAATTGAATTTTGTTAGTTTTAAAATCAAAATATCTTGTTTTTGAAGTGTTTGTTTCACAGTACAATGAAAAAAATTATTTACAAATAAATAGTTTCTAAAATGTATATTCTTTACTCAAAATATCATAATTTTGAAATGTTTATTTGTAATATGTTAAAATCTAATTTATAAAGTGCTGTTTGTATAAATTCCATGGTTCATATCATATAATAACAAAAACTAAAGTTGGACATCTAGAATTTAGCGACTAGAATTTTTACCAGTACTCATTTTCGGTCGCTATTTCGGTGACTGGTATATTTAGTGATCGATTTTTGTTATTTAATGACCAATTTTGGTAGTTGCTAAAACGTAATTCTTTTTAGTGTTTGGAGTGTCCATTTTATAACAAGTATAATCTTAGAAGGCCTTGTTAATATGAATTTTGTTAGTTTTAAAATAATAATATCGTGTTTTTAAAGTGTTTATTTCACAATACATTAAAAAAAATTGATACTTTACAAATAAATAGTTTTTAAAATGTATATTCTTTTCTCAAAATATCTTAATTTTGAAATGCTTACTTGTAATTCATTAAAATCTAATTTATAAAGAGATCCATTGGAATACGGTAAAAAAATATTGTGTTTGTATAAATTCCATGGTTCATATCATACAATAAAAAATACTAAAGTGTGGAGATCTATAATTTTTGTATCATATTTCATCCATTGATGACAATGAAATATACTTTTATGTTGTTGGAGGTGGAAATAAAAAAGAAAATGTGTATGGTGCTTGGTGTATTGAGCAAAAGGTTTACTTCTTTCAAGAGTGTTGACTCTACTACAAATCAACCTTTACTAGTCCATTAAATAGAAGAAATGCGTGAAACTATTCAAAAGTTAAATGTTGAACTTATGCCGAAGAATGTCATGGAATGGACACTTGAAGAAAAGACGAATCAATTGATAACAATTTATGAGCAGATGAAACTCGTCTTCCAGCATATTCAAGTGGATAATTTGATGCCAGGTCCTTCATATCGTACTCCCGATGAACATCATAGAGAAGACACTACAACAAATATTACTTTAAGCAACAACATGAAACCGTGGCCTAAAGCATAAAAACCGTGGCCTAAAGTTTAGGCAACGATTTTTCAGTCGTGGTCTAGGTGAGTGTTGCCGTTTGTAATAGGCAACGGTTTTTTGCAAGGCAACAATTATAAAAGCGTTGAATGTGTTGGCAACAACCGCAATTTTAAAAAAGTTGCCTAAAGTGTTGAAAAAATTTATAATATAATATTTTAATTTTACATATTGCTTATACAAAAATTAGTGACCCAACCAAAAAATATTATTATTTATATCCTTAAAACCCAAAATATTACAAGAAAAACCAATATTAAAAGTTCAAAAACTAAAATCATGTAATTTTAAACGAGAAAAACAATAATATATATATATTTATAAAAAAAAAACATAATTGAATCCATAATAACATTTCAATGCTACTTTTCATACATGATCAAAAAGTTGTCTTAAAACATGATGACTATCAAGCCATCAAAATTAAAACTAAAATCCTAGTTAAAAAAACATCATGTCTAAATTGTTCATGTACTACATAACAATCAATTCATTCTTCTCTAATATTGTCTTCATTATCTTCAAGCTGTAAAAAAAAAAAAAAAAACAATAAAAACAAAGCAAGTTTATTAGCATGTTCTTTTTTGTAGGATTAACCTGTAAAAATCAAATAGTAAAAGAAGTCCAAATTAACATGTGAAAATCAATTAACACTCATTCCTCCAACAGTACAAAACAAAACAAGTTTCAATATATATACCTGCTCATATGGATCATGGGTTGATGTAGACGAATGTAATCCCACTGCACTACTTTCTTTACTTAAAACGCGTGTCATCATATTATTTTTGTCCTCCTCATCTAAATCTGGATTTTGTTGCTTTACCACAGTTTTTAACATTGTCTCTAGATCTTTCATTTTCTTCTTGATGTCACTAATTTCATTTGCATGTTCTTTTTTTATAGCAGCAATTTGTTCATTTCTTTTAAATGTTGATGGAGTCATAGTCTTTCCATAACAATGTACTCTCCCAAGTTTTTCTTTTCCAAATAGTGATTGAAAGGCTTGTTCCGCAGATTCACTTGAGTTTTCGATGGAACTTTGAAGCTTGGTCTAATAAAAGAGAATGAATTTGAATGATTAAAAACAATAATTTTATATGTACATCATAAATAGTTGTAAACTTACAATAGCATTGTATGTTTCTTCATCCATTTCTTTTCCGCTCCGGCCTTCCCGACGTTGACGAGTTTTAATAAACATTTCAGCTTGAGTAACTTTTTCTCCTTCCTTTTTCTTGGCACGCTACAATAATTACATATTGAAAAATAATAACAAAAAAAATTATTACAATGATTTTGTATTAGATTAAAAGTTTGGAGGTATGATTAGAAATGTAATATCATATATACCAATTCAGCATGAATTCTAGAAAAACTGGTCGATCCCATGCGATGAATGTATTTTTGTTTTGCCCTATTTGCAACATTTTTCTCGCTGATACTTTACATTGTAATAACAAAAGATAACAACCAAGATAGATAAGAAAGTAATTGTAAAGTATAAGACATCAAATAACCTTACCTTAATAGTGGAAGTATTCCAGTATTCCATCAATTTTATATGTACATTCATAAATAGATAATGGACGATGTTTGAGACGATCCTTCAATGTGGAGTACTTTAAAAAGTGTCTTTTCTTGATAAAATTCTTGTAGCGTCTCCATGCATCATTTATGCGAGTAAATACTGCTTTCCAAATTTTGATCACTCATTTCAATGTTGCCTTGAACTTTGATCTCTCCTTTTACATTTGCTTCCTTTCTCATTATCTGAAATAACAAAAATTACATCATTACAGTGTAGTTTTGCAAAATATATGATCAAAAATTCATCATAATAGTGTAGTCATATGATTAACCAAAAGAATATGATATTAAAATTGATGTTTATAAAAGAACTGCTATGAAAGAACTTACCTAGGTAGACAAAGAGAATGGAGTAAATAGCTACTATAATTGGTAGAGGTATTCAAGCAAGAATTGCTCCAAATTTTCCTATCATAGAAACACAAACCTAAACACTTAATTAAAAAATTCAAACAACAAAATAACACATGCAAAGTAAAATTAAAATGTATTATTCATGTTAATATCAAGAATTATTAGAGAATAGATAATAAGAACTCAAAAATAGTGATTGTTAGACTTTAAGGAGCTTTGTAGCCATAAGTTACTCACAAGTTGTTGCTAGTCCATGTAGTCAAACAAAGTGTCATCAAAATCATGATCATTAGAAGAACTTTTCTCCAAATCTTGAGAAGGTTTCTCAGTTATGGTGGCAGGCATATCTTCCTTAACCCAATTGAGTTCATCATCATTATCAACAACATTTAGTTGTGACTGGTTACCCATATTAAATAAGTCTCTTGGATCCGTCTTCAAAATATAGTGTCTATTTGTTTCAAAAGGGTCTTGAACATAAAAACATTGGTGGACTTGAGAAGCCAGCACAAAGGGATCATTTTGGTAATATTTTTTGTTGAAGTAAACACATGTAAGTCCATATTTGTCTTCACCACCCTCAAACCAGTCACACCTAAACATCACAAACTTGAAATGACCATAATAGTCTAACTCAATTATGTCATTGATTGCCCCATAATAAGTGACAGGTTCTATCCTAGGATTTTCATCCTTAGAACTTGCATAACTTGGAGTTAGTGAAACCAAAGTTACACCAGAATTTTGAGTTTTGTGTGTTGCATCTCTCTTTGTAGTATGAAATCTATAACCATTAATGAGGTAACCTGAAAGTCGCTTTGCAACACTACTTGGACCACAAGAGAGTTCTTTAAGTCTTTGTGGTACGTCATCTTTCATGGCTCTATCTTTGAACCATTCACTAAAATCTTGACTTTGGTTCTTAGCCTTAATCCACTTTCTTTTTCTAGTCTTCCTACTTAAAATTTCATCATGTTCACTATACAAAGAAATAATGTTTTGTTAGTGATTTAAAAGATAATTTATAAATGAAAAAAAAAAATATTATCATACCTGATGTATATATCTATTTCGTCACAATTGAATAAGAGGTATCAATGTGCTTGATCTCTAGATGTGAAATCTAAATAAAATTGTTGACCTTTTTTCTTTCCTCCCAAAGGACGACCACTACTTGAAAAGTAATCACACAAATCTACATCACATAAATCATGACCCTCATAATTTTGCCCTTTTCTATTAAGCCTTGTATATACACCTTTATGCAAATATCTTGAGCAAAGTGTCAAAGCTTCTTCTGCTAAATACCCTTCAGCAATAGAACCTTCTGGGTAAGCTTTATTTTGAACATAACTTTTAAGTCTGCACAAATATCTCTCAATTGGATACATCCACCGAAATTGCACTGGCCCACCTAATCTTATTTCATTTGCCAGATGGATAGGCAAGTGGACCATTATGTCAAAAAAACTAGGAGGAAACATTGTCTCCATCTGACAAAGTATTTCTACAATATTAGCTTCTAATCTTGCACCTGGATCACTTTTTGACACAAAGAGCGAAAAAATGACCCCAAACGAATTAAAGGACTAGCAACTACATCAGGCATTATGCTTCTTATTGGTACTTGTAAAAAGTAGTGTAACATGAAATGTGCATCATGACTCTTGTAACCACTAATTTTCTTTTATCTAATATTCACACACTTTGAAATATTTGATGCAATCCCATCCGGTAATTTGGTAGCCTTTAAAACACCACAAAAAATTGACTTTTCATGTGCATTCATTGAAAAACAAGATTTTGCAAACTATACACGACCTCCATAAATCTCTATAGGATGAAGATTCTTTCTAATTCCTATATCCTGTAAATCATAGCGTGCATTAACATGATCTTTTGTCTTGCCTTAAATGTCCAAAAGAGTTCCAATAATATTATCAAATATGTTTTTCTCAATGTGCATTACGTCGAGATTATGTCGTAATTTATTTTTTGACCAATAGGGCAACTCAAAAAAGATTGATCTCTTCTTCCATGGACCATCTTTCTTATTTTTTTTATTCTTTCCAAAATCATTATTGAAATCCTTTAAGATTTCAAGGATTTCAATCCCTTCTAGTCTGGTTGGTGCAGACCGAAGTTCTCTCTTTCCATTGAAGGACTTTTTATTAGCTCTCCATGCATGATTTGCTGGCAAAAAGACACGATGATTCATATAACACATCTTATGCCTGTGTCTCAAGTAAGATGAATGAGTGTCATAGTGGCAACATGAACATGCCAACCTTCCCTTAGTGCTCCAACCTGACAACATAGCATATGCAGGATAGTCATTGATAGTCCATAAAAGAGCTGCATGCATTTGAAATTTTTGATCTCTTGAGACATCATATGTATCTACACCCATTTCCCATAATTCCTTTAGTTCCTCAATTAGTGGTTGCAGATACACATCAATATCATTTCCTAGTCATTGTAGTCTGGGAATTAATAGTGACAACATTGTGTATTCAGGTTTCATGCATAACCATGGTGGAAAATTGTACACCACCATCATGATTGGCCAAGTACTATGTGATATACTCATAGTTCTAAATGGATTGAAGCCATCACTTGTTAGACCAAGTCTTACATTGCGAATCTCAGAAGAAAAATCAGGATGAAGACTATCAAAGTCTTTCCAAGCTTCACCATCAGCAAGGTGTCTCATTTTATCATCTTTTGACCGCTATTCTTTATGTCACCTCATTGACTTTGCAGTGTTTGAGCACATAAATAGCCTTTGAAGTCTGGGAATTAATGGAAAGTGTGTCAAAACTTTTGCAAGAACCTTCTGCTCATTTTTTTTCTCTATTAACTCGGAATGTACTTGACAAGATTCCTTCCATCTTGAAACTTTACACTTTTCACAAAAGTTGTCATTCTCATGCTCCTTCCAATATAACATGCAATCATTTGGACATGCGTGAATCTTTTTATAATCAAGGCCTAGATCTTTAATCATGACCTTTGTTTTATTAAAAGATTCAAGAATATTTAGGCTCGACATGGCTTCTTTCAATAATTGTAATAGGTCAGAAAATGAGGCATTACTCCACCCATGGAGACATTTCAAGAGATACAATCGGATTATGAAAGACAAAGTGGAGAAGTTTTGGCATCCAGGGTATAACTCTTGTTTTGCCTCATTAATCAAATTGTAGAACTTTTTTGCTTCGTCGTTAGGACCGTCATTTCCACCAGTTTCTTCTATCATATTTCTAAATGTGTCATGCAATAAGCCTTCAATATCATCTTCCATGTCATAATCATTCACAGTACGAAATGATGGTATATCCTCCCCATGGTTTACCCAGATGTTATATCCTTTTAGAAACCGAAACCTATTAAATGATCATAAACCATATCTCTTCTAGCCCAACAAAGATTTCTGCACTTAGAACAAGGGCATAAAATCTCATCCCCTTGAGCTCTACCGCTAGTATATGCAAAATCTAAAAATGACTCAACACCATTAGCATATTCTCTACTAAACCTTGCAAATTTAGTCCACTCTTTGTCTATCATCTTCAATCTAACAAATAAAATATCACAATATATTAATTTAATTAAATATGCATTCTACAGTATGCTTTTAGATCAAAACAACAAGACTACAAACTACATAAGGAGACATACCAAATTTCAATTATAGCATGATCTTCTTGGTCCTTACTCCTTGCAGTGTCTGCAAAATTTCATAACATGTGTTGAAAGCACATCATAACCTTTTCATTTAGTGTAAAGCAACAAAAAACAAGAATAAAAAGATAAATTAAAAATGATAGTACAGTACCAAGTTTATCCAACATCCAAACTTAACCAAATGTCTAAATCAGTAACGAGGGAAGAATGATGTAAAGGAGTTTATAAAGGTTGACTTTAGGCATGTGACCAACTTGACTAAGCTCTCTATGTATATCTACAATTGTATTTCTTTTTTATTTTGTTAAAATATTTTTTTATAAGCTCTGTTATATTGTTTTTCTAATTTTTTTAACTTTTAACTCTGCATACTTATTTGCGGCAATACAGAATTCTCAGTTTTGCTTAATTGTCATTGCAGGTGGAATCAAATTCATGATCATGGTACAAGTCATTTATGTGTAATAGATCTTGAGAGAAATGCCATTTCCATGACTACCACTATAAATGCATATTTTGGTGCAAATTTCGTCATGTCAGGAAAACGGACACTATCATCCATGTCACCGACTATTGCCCTCAAGGTAATTTTAGCCTCATCAATGCTTTTGAAATCTTTCATTCTTATTAGTTACAGTACTCATAATATATATTTTATTTAGGTATATTTTAATATATATATATATATATATATATTTGTAACCTCTAGCATGACATGTTTATCTAATTCGGATGTCAAAATAAGTGTAATGAAAGAATGCGAATCAGGGATGCATTCAAACTTATTTTATCCACCTACCATCTAAGGTTTCATTTTTACTAATATTCCGCTCCACTCATGCCCAAAGACTTGACATCTAGGGCGTGAAGTTTGCAAGACAACATATGTTGGTGATCCATGTTGAAGACTAGATAGATTTCTATATTATATTATATAAATGGATTCAATTTAAAGTAGAATTCGACACTTAAGATTAACTTCCAGGGTTTTAATATGTCACATATATCAATAAAGGTGACACGTGAAACTGCCCATGTATTACAAAAATATTATCCTGAATGCCTGGCAATATTTTACAATGCACCCAAGTTCTTTGAACCATTTTTTAGGATAATTAAATGAAAGTTATTCCTATCACACTTCGTGCCTTGATATCTCTTAAATCCAATTAAATCCAATGTATCTATTTTAATTTTTTGAAGTATTGAATGAAACCACAAGTTGATAATGTGATGCAAATACTTTAGATTCTAGAATAAAATGAGTTCATAAAGATTTTTTTTTTTTTGTTCAGAAACTTTGTTTCAGTTGTATTTTAGCTACTCAAGATGACATGAAAATTGGAATCCACTTGGTCCAGAATTGAAACTCTGGATGCAAGCTATTATTTGTCTGTCATGGATAGAATACAAGTTTTTTCTTACAATTCATGTAACCAAAATAGCAAACATGAAGTTGTTTTTTATAATTCTCTCATCCAACAGACAAGAAACTTTACAATGGAGAACCCCATCCGCCACCACCAGGAATCAAAATTTGAAGAACTTCCCCTCCAAGCACCTCAACTGTATTCTTACCACCAAGATAAATCTTTCATTTATCTTTCCTTATAAATTAGTTAGCTCCATGAGCACTTTCCCTCCCTTCAGCCCTCTTGGTGCATGGACACGCCTCTTAAAAAGAATACTAACAATTACTAGGCGCCTAAACTTTATTTCTCTAAGAAGACCATCACCTCCTTTATGAAATCCATCTCCACCACTATTTTGTCTAAGTCCAAACTTGTGCAGAATCACTGGATATCTTTGCTCAAAAATCTCAGGATCAGTCACTCTTGTGGCACTATACTACACTAGTCCCATCCCAAGTAGGACTAGCTCCACTTCCACCTCCAATGGTTTCATATTAACCAAAGGTATTATCTCCAAATGTAAAATTATTCATACATCCCTGTGAACAAGCAGAGGCTTAAATGTAGTGAATATAACATCAGTTATCCTCTGTGATGTAAGGACACTACCTCCTACTACAACAGCAGTATCACTAGGAGAGAGAAATGAGCCCTCTGGGATAAGAATCTTCACTGGAGCCAAACAACCTTGATTGAGAGGAATATCAACATTCACTAAACAACGAACACAGTATATGATAAATGCAGTTGTTACAGCTTCTGGTGCATTCCAATTACCACAAACTTCAGCACTTGTCCTAACTAAATCAAAAACTGTTTCTCCTTTATTAGAGTTAATGCTCAGTTTCAAATGAATAATGGATCCATCATCCATGTAGTCCTCTTCTTCGATAGTTGCAAGTTCATTTGACTTGGATGAAATGCTTCGACCAACTGACTTAAACATCTCTCTTACTACTGCTTCTGCATTAGCCTATACGTAATTCATGTAAGCCTGAACAATTTTCAGACCATACTGCTCAATGAGCTCTTGAACTAGAGCAATTCCTCTTTGATTTGCTGCTACTTGTGCTAGCAGATCTGCTAACACACAATACCTAACCTAAATCTAAGGACCTCAAATATAAGAACCCTAAATCTAAGAACCCCAAATCTAAAAATCTTTAAAATACAACATAGAAACACTATATACCTAATCGAATCAAAAGAAAAACCATGAAAAAACAAGAGAAATAAGGGATAGAAGCCTAACCATGAGAAGTTAGAAGACGATGGCAATGAACGGCGACAATGAACGACAACAATGAACGACAACAATGAACCGCGACAATGAACGGACCTAGTTGGATGTGCGATGTGCGATATTCGAGTGAGAGCGAGAGTCGGGACTGAAAGAGAGAACCAACAAAGAGTGAAAGGGAGATGACCTTTATTTTGACAAGAGGAGTGATAATCGTAGGAAGAAAGTTTTAGCAAAGAGCGGGAACCAACAAAGTTTTCGTGAAAGACTAAAACCAGCAATAACCAATTATGCAATTTAATTTTTTTAATTTGATGTAAGGCCACGGTTTTACCTTTTAGCACACATTTTAATAGGCAACATGTACATAAATGTTTCCTAAAGTATCAACAGTTTAAAAATCGTGGCTTTTAATAATTTTTAGTCCACATTTATAAAATCGTTGCTTTTACTATGTTTAGACAACACTTTTATACTTGTGGCATTATTTAGTGTTGCCTAAAGTGATATTTGTTGTAGTGAGACCACACTACATTGGACTATTTCTACTTTGCTTACAACACTTACATTACTTTTCATTATGTAATATGTTTATGCTAATATTTTTTATGTTATGTGTATTCATTAGTATGATAAAAATTTGAGTATTTATTAACATGTTTGAAAATTGTTTGTAAATAGGCCAAAATAATTTGTAAAAGTAGATAATATTTAGCCACTGAAATTTCTTTAATTTTAGTCACTGAAATTTATTTCTCTTTTGTTACCAAATTAGCCACCGATAAATATTTCTGTTTAGTCACCGCTTTAGCTACCGAAATTCCTTTCAATTTAGCTACCAATTTTGCCATCGAAATTTATTTCATTTTAACCACCGAATTAGCCACTAATAATTATTTCATTTTAGTTACCACTATAGTCACCAACTTTTATTTTATTTTAGCCACCAATTTAGCTACCAATATTTCTTAAGTTTTCGGTGACTAAATTGGTCTCCAAAAAATGTTTGGGACCAAACATTTTGCCACCGATTTCACGATCACTTATTCAGTCGTTAAATTGCGAGCACCCAAAAACTTGGTCTTCAAGTATTTAGCGACTAGAATTTTTATCACTACTCATTTTCAGTCGCTATTTCGAGGACTAGTATATTTAAATATTGATTTTTTTTATTTAGCGACCAATTTCGGTAGTCGCTAAAATGTAAGTTTTTTTAATGATTAGAGGGTCCATTTTATAACAAGTATAATCTTAGAATTCCTTGCAAAATATGAATTTGTTGGTTTTAAAATCAAAATATCGTGTTTTTAAAGTGTTTATTTCACAGTACAATGAAAAAAATTATTACTTTACAAATAAATAGTTTCTAAAATGTATATTCTTTACTCAAAATATCATAATTTTGAAATGTTTATTTGTAATACATTAAAATCTAATTTATAAAGAGATCCTTTGGAATACTGTAAAAGAATATTGTGTTCGTATAAATTCCATGGTTCATATCATACAATAACAAATAATAAAGTGTGGAGATCTAGAATTTAGCGACTAAAATTTTTACCACTACTCATTTCCGGTCACTATTTCGGTGACTAGTATATTTAGCGATCGATTTTCATTATTTAACGACCAATTTCGGTAGGCGCTAAAACGTAATTTTTTTTAGTGTTTGGATGGTCCATTTTATAAAAAGTATAATCTTAGAAGTCTTTGCAAATATAAGTGTTGTTAGTTTTAAAATCAAAATATCATGTTTTTAAAGTGTTTATTTCATAGTACATTGAAAAAATTTATTACTTTACAAATAATTAGTTTCTAAAATGTTTATTCTTTACTCAAAATATCATGTTTCTAAAATGTTTATTAAAAAACTATTTTTACTTTAGGGTTGTTTTGAAACTTTTTTCCTTTTTTTTTTTTTTTAAATTTTTTTTTTTTTTTTTTTTTGAAAATTTATATTTTTGATATTTTTTCAAGAACTATTAATTTATTAAATTTTAGAGAGCATTTCGTTCGTTTCTCGAAAATTGAAAAATGTTTTATAATTTATTATTATTATTATTTATTTTTTAAAATCAAAGAGACAAGGGATGAACCTCAGGATATCATAATAACCATCAAACAGAGCAACCACATGTATGTGATAAGTATATAACACAGAGTAAATAGAGCGTAGCAATTGAAGATCCTCTAAAAGCACGTTCCCTTATTCTCTGAACTCTCACCTTCAAACGATCTACTCACTAATATTCAGGACCCTTTTTAGTATCTCCAGTATTTCTCGTGTTTTTTTCGCGTGTCTATCCACTTGCTCACTATGCATATTTATGATAATTCTAATCAGCGCACTCTTAATTCAAATTTTAAATCCCTTAATTCCTAATTATTCCCACTTAATTATAATTTGTGAACTGCCAATTGATTATTCAATTTAATTCAGATTTAAATCTATTAATTCCTAAATATCCCCACTTATGACACTAATTGACCATTAAATCCCAAGGACGAACATAGACTGAAAAATAGGCAGAATTGTATTGTTGTTGCTGTTATGGCATCATAACCTCCCATACATATAATCAAATTCGAAAATAAATGAATATGGGAAATAAAAGGAGAATATTTTAGGTAATGTGGCTGAAATATTTTGTTATTAATTTTTTCTTTATTGTTTTTTTCATTTTTACATTTATTAAAAGCGACCTAAATAACACAACAATAGAAATAAATACTTAAATATTTTTTTTAATATTACTATTATTTCGAAATATATATATTTATATTTTTTCTACTTTTCGAAAAACAAAACAAATCATCTTAATTTAAAAAAAATCTATTTACTATTTTAGAACATTTTAATTACAATTTTAAAAAGGATGAGCATAACAATTCAAAAAGAAAACGCACCAATTATTAGACAATCAACATTTAATTGAAAATCATTATCATTTAAACACTATCAAGCAAAATCATCCTCAAATCAAATTTCTAACATTTATATAATTCTTGAGTTTATTTCAATTAATATTCATATCATTAATGGGCATCAGAAAAGACAGGCAGACAGAGAGAAAATGTGACATGACAACATTTTAGTAACAATTTTATTTTTATTATAATTATTATTTTTTTTTAATTTCAATGGACTGATAAGTAAGGACAAAAATATTAATTTCGTTCGGTTATGAAAATAAAAGACGATAAAATAAATGTATAGATAGAGGCCGAGACCTTGTAGTGAGACGAGAGGGTCGCGTACCTTAAACTGACCTTGTACTGAGACAAGAGGGTTGTAAATTTTGGATTTGAATTGACCTTGTACTGAGATGAGAGGGTCGTTTTTCTTCATTTTGACCTTGTACTGAGACAAGAGGGTCGTTTTTCTTCATTTTAACCTTGTATTCAGACGAGAGGGTCGTAAATTTTGGATTGAACTGACCTTGTACTGAGACGAGAGGGTCGTTGTTCTTCATTTTGACCTTGTACTGAGACAAGAGGATCATAAATTTTGAATAAATCTCTGGATAATGTTACTAAGATTATACACCCATGTTGTAAAATGTGGAGATACGACATTGAGTCATTTCTCTAATAATAATATGTTCTGTTGATTTGCATGAAGTTTGATTTTTCTTGTTGAAAGATGTATGTTAGATGCACGACAATGCATGATTTTCCTTTTTATTTATTCTTTCTGAAGAATGCATTTACGAATGCATGAAATGTGATTTTTTTAAGAATGCATGTTAAAATACATGAAATTTGTTTGAATATGAATTTTTTGATTTTGTTCTTTTTTGAAAAATGCATATATAAATGCATGAAATTTGATTTTCTTTTGTTTTGTTATTTTTGAAGAATGCATATATAAATGCATGAAATTTGATTTTCTTTTGTTTTGTTATCTTTAAAGAATGCATGAAACTTTGATTTTCTTTTGTTTTGTTATTTTTGAAGAATGTATATATGAATGAATGAAAGTTTGCTTTTTTTTTATTATTTTTGAAGAATGAATGTATAAAATTCGATTTTCTTTTGAAGAACGTATACTAAAATGCATGAAAATGCATGTTTGAATGTATGAAATTTTATTTTTCATTTTCTTAGATGATAATGCATATATTAAATCATGAAATTCTATTTTTCATTTTTATTTTCTCGAATGATAATGAATGAAATTTTATTTTCTTGAATGATCATTTTCGATGCTAATGTATGTACAAACTTTTTTTAAAATGATTTTACAAATGATGATTTTTTTCAGTGAACTTTTCAAAGACAATGTTTCAAAAAGATATGTACTAATTTTCCAAAAGAGAAGATATGTACAAAAGATATTTTCAATGATTTTCAAATGTTTCAAAATTTATGTACAAAGGAAACATTTTTCAATGATTTCTTACAATGTTTATTCAAAAAGTATGCACACAGATTTTTTTGAAATATATATTTTTATGTACATTGAAAAGGATTTTCAATGATTTTTTTTTGTTTAAATACATATGTACAAAGAATTTAAAAGATCTCAAGAATATGTACAAACTTCAAAGTGAAAATGTGTTCAAAAGATTTTTTTATTCTAGATTTCACTGTGTAGAATCAGAAATTCTTGGTAATCATTGAATTCACTAGATATCAACTTTCATTTTTGAAAATCTATTTAATTCCATTTTTTTAAGAAAATCCAGGATCATTTGAAGTTAATGTCAACATGGTGTAGCCATCAACTTTCCTTTTGAAAACACTACTTAGATGCATGCTTGAACCCATTGGTAGAAGGGTAAGTATTTAGGGAGTTTGAGATATTTGAAAGATATTGGGAAGCAAATCTTCCGACAGGACTGCCCCAATTTTGGTGTGTTGGGCTTGCCTATGTTGGCTTTAAACTTGGAGGGTATAAACAACCTGGTTCAAAAGACAATAAGGGTAGTGTAAAGGACTCTTCATGAACGGAAATGGGCTTTGCAATTGCCCTAGTTTGTATGTACAAAGGGAATGATGAGATTTGTGTGAGGGATTGCTTGTCTTGGTAAGGTGAAAAAAAATGGAGTAAGAAGGGTATGGATGAAATTGGATTGTCCTAGTGTTGTATGAGGGATGACAAAAGTACTAAAAATATGATTGCCCCCAATTGGTATGTATAATGCGATATATGTGAGGGAAAACAAGGTTATCAGATGCCCCAGTGTCACTTCTGATGTTTCATTCTCAGTTGACCTGTGTATAGATGACTCTCTTCTGAAAAAGGCATTCTAGTATACTTCTTTCTTTTTTTTCATTTTTCATTTCTTTTTAACACGCATCATCGGTCATGTTCTCTTATTACAAAGCTAAACTTTATAAAAATCATTGCAATCATTCAACAATCAATATGGACTTTATTGGGCTTGTAACGTGGCCAGGGTTACAAGGTTGTGAAGAAAAGATCTAAAGGCTAAAAGAGTATTTTTTTTGGGGTTTTATTTTTAAACAAGATGATCAACCAAATGTTGTAACCAACCAAGGTCATCTTCCATGACCTTTTTGTATCATGTACTTTTTTCTATTTTCTTTCTCATTAGGGAGTCTGTATTGTACTCCCTCTTTGATGAACTTTTAAGAATATCTTTTTTTTCTTACTTCTTTTCTTTCTTTCTTTTTTTCTCTCATTTTTTCTTTTTATTTTTCAATTTTTTTCCTTTTTTTCTTTTTCATATTTTTTCTTTTCTTGAGAAGCTTTCGATGTACTCATTGTCTGATGTGCATGTTCTTTTAGGCTTTCAGGATCTTCTAATGATACTCCTTTCTTGATGAATTAGGAGCTTTGACATATAAATTATTTTTGAATTTCTTCTATCAAAACTTTATACTAAACTTCAGATTGTTGATGATCCTCATTTGGGGTATTTGGAAGAAATATTTTTTTTGGCTCAAGGAGGGTACAAAGGATTTACAAAAGTGTTTTGGATATAGAAACATGACCATATATGATTTTGAATCATGATTGCTTGATTTTCAAAGAGTTTAACAATGGAACAAAATTAATGACTTCTGACATGCGCATTTTTTTTTATTGTCCTATCTTTTGCTTAGATCACCCTTTTGGATTTTCAATCTAACGGACTTTTTTTCGAATGCCCCTGAAGACTGGAGGTAATAGATTGGTCAACTAATAGAAAACTGACATTCTGTCTAGTGTAAAAATATTCTTAGGTAATGGTAACCATTTGGACAATCCTTTTATTTGAGAATTTTGGGAATCTAGGAAATTTTGGGAAAGCTTGGTAAGTTTAGGAAAGACAATAGGTAACAAACACCGTGTATGCAAATGTTTCCTTAGAAAAGTTAACTTTTACCTTTATTAACATTTTGCTTGAATGATTCCCACTTTATTATTATTCACACTCTTGTAAATTCAATGATCCATGAACAAATGACTCACCACATTTTTTTTTTTGTTTTTTTCCTTTTTTTTGAAAACTTAATTTTTTTTGACAAAACGCATTATGAAAATTTGGACTTTGTTTTTTGAAAAATGCATGTTTGAATGAATGAATGCATGAATTTTTTCAGAAGATGCACTTATGAATACATTATTCTTTTTTAATGCATATATAGTGCATGTTTGAAAGATTTTTTTCTAAAGAAATAATATGCTTTTATGAATGCATGATTTTTTTGAATGCATATATGATGTATGTTTGAATGATTTTTTTTTTTTGTGGGAAAATGCATTTATGAAATTTTGGAATTTTTCTTTTTGAAAATACATTATTAATGCATGATTTTTTTTGGAATTGTCTGAATGATTTTATTTTATTTTATGAGAAGATACATTGATGAAGTTTTGGACTTTTTCTTTTTGAAAATGCATTTATGAATGTATATTTTTTTTAGATTTATTTTTGTTTTCTTTTAATATGTATGCATGCATAATTTTTTTTTTGAGAATGTATATATAAATGGAATTTTTGTGAATGCATGTAAAAAATTCTAGAAAAATGCATAATAGATTTTGTGTATGCATACATAGATATTTACAAGTTGATTTTGTTCCTTTGAAAATACCTGCATGAAAATCTATTTTTTATTTTCTTTTGAATTTTCCATTTTTTTAATAGTAATGCATGAATGGATGCTCGAAATTGTAATTTTTAATTTTTAATGATATGCATAAATGTCTGCTCTACATTGTATTTTTTTCTGATTTTTTTCAATGATAATCTATGCTCAAATGTATTATTTTTTTAAAAGAAAAGTATGTATAAATTTTCAAAAACGAATGTATATTTAAAGATTTTTTTTTTCACATATTTACATGAGAATGTATTTAAAAAATATTTTTAATAACAATGTATGTACAAAAGGTTTTTTCTTGAGAAAAAAAAAGTAACATATGTACAAAAATTTTGATATATATACAAAATTTCAAAAAATAATGTATTTACAAATTTTCAAAGAAGAGAGTATTTATAAAAATATATTTATTTTTATTTTCAAAAATGTGTATATATTTCTTGTAATCATTATATGCTGACTTCCTTTCTTTTTCCTAAAAAAAGATCGATTTTTTTTGAGTTATTTTATTTCATATTTTATTTCAAGAAAATTTTTATTTTCAATGAGGTGAAGACCTTCACAGTGCAGGGAGGGACTCAAATAAATTTTTTTAAGTGCATGAATATACGAATATGTGCAATATTTTTCATTTTTGATATTCTTGATTTTTTGTGCAATATTTTTCATTTTTGATATTCTTGATTTTTGATATTTTTCATTTTATTTATTATTTTTTTAAAATGCAACTTTTTTAAAAACTATTTTCAAAATTCCTTCAAAGAAAAAAATGTTGTGGAATGAGATATGGATGCATGTAAAGATGTATGATGCAAATGTCTAAATATATGATGCATGTTTAATTATTTGATGCATATCTAAATCTATGATGCATCTTTAATTATTTGATGCATATCTAAATCTATGATGCATGTTTAAATGCATGGCAAACCAACTAATTTATGCATGTGACGACTTACGGATGAATGTCATGCATGATACAAAATGATAATGCAAAAATTTATGAAATAAAAAATTATATACATGCTACCATGAATGTATGAATGAAGATAAAATGTGAATGCATGTTTCTACATACAATGCTGAGTAACATGATATGCAACTGACAACATGAACTAAACAGAATGAGAAGCAATGCATGCTTGTACTTCAAGAGGTACTTATTCATGATATGTGGAAGTAAATGTGATGCCCTTATTAGTATGTACAAGAAAGTGGTGAAGGGAAGAGTAATGTAACATTCTCCCTTTGTGCCCTAAATCAGAGTTAGCATAACAGCGCTTAAGATCTAGGCCTATAAATGTATACTCACATAGGGTGGCTCCTAATCCCTACAGGTATAAGGCCACTAGAGTTATGGCTCACTTCACCACATTACTCACAGCAGCAGGTAAATAACTTGCATATGAGCATGTGAATTAAGCAAACAAACTCTAGCTGACAAATACTAAAGCGTGGAGATCTAGAATTTGGTGACTAGAATTTTTACCACTACTCATTTTCGGTCGCAATTTCGGTGACTGGTATATTTAGAGATCGATTTTCGCTATTTAACGACCAATTTCGGTAATCGCTAAAACGTAATTTTTTTTAGTCTTTGGAGGGTCCATTTTAAAACAAGTATAATCTTAAAAGTCCTTGCAAATATGAATTTTGTTAGTTTTCAAATCAAAATATCAGGTTTTTAAACTGTTTATTTCACAGTACATTAAAAAAATCTATTAGGTTACAAATAAATAGTTTCTAAAACGTATATTCTTTACTCAAAATATCATAATTTGGAAATGTGTATTTGTAATACATTAAAATCGAATTTCTAAAGAGATCCTTGGGCATACTGTAAAAAAATGTTGTCTTTGTATAAATTCCGTGGTTCATATTATACAATGACAAATACTAAAGTGTGGAGATCTAGAATTTAGCGATTAGAATTTTTACCACTACTCATTCTCGGTCGCAACTTCGGTGACTAGTATATTTAGCGATCGATTTTCAATATTTAACGACCAATTTCGGTAGTCGGTGAAACGTAATTTGTTTTAGTGTTTGGAGGGTCCATTTTATAACATGTATAATCTCAGAAGTTCTTGCAAATATGAATTTTTTTAGTTTTAAAATCAAAATATCATGTTTTTAAATTGTTTATTTCACAGTACATTAAAAAAAATTATGACTTTACAAATAAGTAGTTTCTAAAATGTATATTCTTTACTCAAAATATCATAATTTGTAAATGTTTATTTGTAATACATTAAAATCTAATTTATAAAGAGATCCTTTCGGATACCGTAAAAAAATGTTGTGTTTGTATAAATTCCGTGGTTCATATTATACAATGACAAATACTAAAGTGTGGAGATCTAGAATTTAGCGACTAGAATTTTTACCACTACTCGTTCTGGGTCGCAATTTCGGTGACTAGTATATTTAGCGATCGATTTTCAATATTTAACAACCAACTTCGGTAGTCGGTGAAACGTAATTTTTTTTAGTGTTTGGAGGGTCCATTTTATAACAAGTATAATCTTAGAAGTCCTTGCAAATATGAATTTGGTTAGTTTTAAAATCAATATATCATGTTTTTAAAGTGTTTATTCAAAAAAATTATTACTTTATAAACAAATAGTTTCTAAAATGTATATTCTTTTTTCAAAATATTATAATTTTGAAATATTTATTTGTAATACATTAAAATCTGATTTATAAAGAGATCCTTTGGAATACCTTAAAAAACTGTTGTGTTTATATAAATTCCATGGTTCATATCATACAATCACAAATATTAAAGTGTGGAGATCTAGAATATAGCGAGTACAAGTTTTACCACTATTCATTTTCGGTCGCTGTTTCGGTGACTAGTATATTTAGCGATCGATTTTTGTTATTTAACGACCACTTTCAATAGTTGCTAAAACGTAATTTTTTGTAATGTTTGGAGGATCCATTTTATAACAAGTATAATCTTAGAAGTTCTTGCAAATATGAATTTTGTTAGTTTTAAAATCAAAATATTATCTTTTTAAAGTGTTTATTTCACAGTACCATGAAAAAAATTCTTACTTTACAAATAAATAGTTTCTAAAATGTATATTCTTTACTCAAAATATTATAATTTGTAAATATTTATTTGTAATACATTAAAATCTTATTTATACAGAGATCCTTTGGAATACCATAAAAAGACGTTGTGTTTGTATAAATTCTATGGTTCATATCATACAATGAGAAATACTAAAGTGTGGTGATCTAGAATTTAGCGACTGGAATTTTTACCACTACTCATTTTCGGTTGCAATTTCGATGACTAGTATATTTTGCGATCGATTTTCGTTATTTAACGACCAATTTCGGTATAATCTTAGTAGTCCTTGCAAATATGAATTTGGTTATTCATCAAGTAAAAGGGGAAAGGGAAACTCGAGATCACAAATTGATTCCTTACAAAGCATATATCAAAGGAATGATTGAGAATTTTAAAGATATAGAGTTTCATCATATTTCAAGAGAAGATAATCAATTAGCTGAAGCTCTTGCTACTTTGTCATCCATGTTTGAGGTTAGTCAAGAGGAGGAATTGCCAATGATTAAAATGCAAAGTTATTAAAATCTAGTATATTGTCATTTCATAGAAGAAGAGGTGGATGGTAAACCGTGGTATTTCGATATTAAGCGATACCTCAAGAGTAGAGAATATCCTGATTCAGCCTCAGAGAATGATAAAAGAATGTTAAGAAGATTAGCCTCTGGTTTCGTGTTGAATGGAGATATGTTGTATAAACGAAATCATGATATGATGCTACTCCAATGTGTGGATTCAAAAGAGGCAGAGTTGATATTGCAAGAAATACATGAAGGAACTTTCGGAACACATATGAATGAACATTCTATGGCTAGGAAGATACTAACGGCTGGTTATTTCTGGATGACTATGGAAAATGATTGTTGTCTGCATGTGAGAAAGTGTCATAAATGTCAAGTGTATGCCGACAATGTTCATGTGTCACCTACTACTTTGAATGTTTTATCTGCGCCATGGCCTTTCTCCATGTGGGGTATAGATGTCACTAACGCTATTGAACCAAAAGCATTAAATGGACACCGATTCATACTTGTGGCCATAGATTATTTTACAAAGTAGGTTGAAGCTGCTTCCTATGCTAATGTGACCAGAAAAGTGGTGGCAAAATTTATAAGGAAAAAGTTGATTTGCAAATATGAAATTCCTGAAAGAATTATTACTGATAATGCCACTAATTTGAACAATCATATGATGTCAGAGCTATGTGAAAAGTTCAAGGTTAATCATCATAATTCTTCCCCCTATCGACCAAAGATGAATGAAGCGGTTGAAGCGACAAATAAGAACATAAAGAAAAGGAAAATGATATTTTGACATTGCATTTTCTCTTACTTCTGTTTGACACTCCGACGTAGCATGTGATGTCCCGCGTGACAATGAAACAGAAAACGTAGTTGTTTTTGGCATTCCACCCCTGAGACACATATGTGTCTTCCAAAATTACAAACAGCGAACCACTTATTTTAATTGAGCTACCCACTTAGTGTTTTTGCCCCTAAGACACGTGTGTGTTCCAAAACTACACACACCGAACCACTTATTTGAACTGAGCTAACCACTTAGTGTTTTCACCCCTCAGACACGTGTGTGTTCCAAAACTACACACAACGAACCACTTATTTTAACTCAGCTAACCACTTAGACATTCCACCCGAGACACGTGTGTGTGTTACAAAACTACACATAGCGAACCACTTATTTGAACTGAGCTAACCACTTAGTGTTTTCACCCCTCAGACATGTGTGTGTTCCAAAACTACACACAACGAACCACTTATTTGAACTGAGTTAACCACTTAGACATTCCACCCAAAACACGTGTGTGTTCCAAAACTACACGTAGCGAAGCACTTATTTGAACTGAGCTAACCACTTAGACATTGCACCCCTGAGACACATGTGTCTGTTCAAAAATTACACACAGCGAACCACTTATTTGAACTGACCTATCCACTTAGTCTTTTCACCTCTGAGACACGTGTGTGTTCCAAAACTACACACAGCGAACCACTTATTTGAACTGAGTTAACCACTTAGATCTTCCACTCCTGAGACACATGTGTGTGTTCCAAAACTACACACAGCGAACCACTTAGGTGAACTGAGCTAACCACTTAGACCTACCACCCCCGAGACACATGTGTGTGTTCCAAAATTACACACAGCGAACCACTTATTTGAACTCAGCTAACCACTTAGACATTCCACCCCTGAGACACATGTGTGTGTTCCAAAATTACACACAGTGAACCACTTATTTGAACTGAGCTAACCACTTAGTGTTTTCACCCCTGAGACCCGTGTGTATGTTCCAAAACTACACTCAGCGAACCACTTATTTGAACTGAACTAACCACTTAGACCTTCCATTCCTGAGACACATGTGTGTGTTCCAAAACTACACACAACGAACCACTTAGGTGAACTGAGCTAACCACTTAGACCTACCACCCTTGAGACACATGTGTGTGTTCCAAAATTACACACATCGAACCACTTATTTGAACTGAGATAACTAGTTAGACATTCTACCCCTGAGACACATGTGTGTGTTCCAAAATTACACACAACGAACCACTTATTTGAAGTGAGCTAACCACTTAGTATTTTCACCCCTCAGACACGTGTGTGTTCCAAAACTACACACAACGAACCACTTATTTTAACTCAGCTAACCACTTAGACATTCCACCCGAGACACGTGTGTGTGTTACAAAACTACACATAGCGAACCACTTATTTGAACTGAGCTAACCACTTAGTGTTTTCACCCCTCAGACATGTGTGTGTTCCAAAACTACACACAACGAACCACTTATTTTAACTGAGTTAAACACTTAGACATTCCACCCGAAACACGTGTGTGTTCCAAAACTACACGTAGCGAAGTACTTATTTGAACTGAGCTAACCACTTAGACATTGCATCCCTGAGACACATGTGTCTGTTCAAAAATTACACACAGCGAACCACTTATTTGAACTGACCTAACCACTTAGTCTTTTCACCTCTGAGACACGTGTGTGTTCCAAAACTACACACAGCGAACCACTTATTTGAACTGAGTTAACTACTTAGATCTCCCACTCCTGAGACACATGTGTGTGTTCCAAAACTACACACAACGAACCACTTAGGTGAACTGAGCTAACCACTTAGTGTTTTCACCCCTCAGACATGTGTGTGTTCCAAAACTACACACAACGAACCACTTATTTTAACTGAGTTAACCACTTAGACATTCCACCCGAAACATGTGTGTGTTCCAAAACTACACGTAGCGAAGCACTTATTTGAACTGAGCTAACCACTTAGACATTGCACCCCTGAGACACATGTGTCTGTTCAAAAATTACACACAGCGAACCACTTATTTGAACTGACCTATCCACTTAGTCTTTTCACCTCTGAGACACGTGTGTGTTCCAAAACTACACACAGCGAACCACTTATTTGAACTGAGTTAACCACTTAGATCTTCCACTCCTGAGACACATGTGTGTGTTCCAAAACTACACACAGCGAACCACTTAGGTGAACTGAGCTAACCACTTAGACCTACCACCCCCGAGACACATGTGTGTGTTCCAAAATTACACACAGCGAACCACTTATTTGAACTCAGCTAACCACTTAGACATTCCACCCTTGAGAAACATGTGTGTGTTCCAAAATTACACACAGTGAACCACTTATTTGAACTGAGCTAACCACTTAGTGTTTTCACCCCTGAGACCCGTGTGTGTGTTCCAAAACTACACTCAGCGAACCACTTATTTGAGCTGAGCTAACCACTTAGACCTTCCATTCCTGAGACACATGTGTGTGTTCCAAAACTACACAGAACGAACCACTTAGGTGAACTGAGCTAACCACTTAGACCTACCACCCTTGAGACACATGTGTGTGTTCCAAAATTACACACATCGAACCACTTATTTGAACTAAGCTAACCAGTTAGACATTCTACCCCTGAGACACATGTGTGTGTTCCAAAATTACACACAACGAACCACTTATTTGAAGTGAGCTAACCACTTAGTATTTTCACCCCTCAGACACGAGTGTGTTCCAAAACTACACACAGCGAACCACTTATTTGAACTGAGCTAACCACTTAGGCATTCCACCCCTGAGACATACGAGTGTGTTCCAAAACTACACACAGCGAACCACTAATTTGAACTGAGCTAACCACTTAGACCTACCACCCCCGAGACACATGTGTGTGTTCCAAAATTACACACAGCGAACCACTTATTTGAACTCAGCTAACCACTTAGACATTCCACCCCTGAGACACATGTGTGTGTTCCAAAATTACACACAGTGAACCACTTATTTGAACTGAGCTAACCACTTAGTGTTTTCACCCCTGAGACCCGTGTGTATGTTCCAAAACTACACTCAGCGAACCACTTATTTGAACTGAGCTAACCACTTAGACCTTCCATTCCTGAGACATATGTGTGTTCCAAAACTACACACAACGAACCACTTAGGTGAACTGAGCTAACCAGTTAGACCTACCACCCTTGAGACACATGTGTGTGTTACAAAATTACACACAGCGAACCACTAATTTGAACTTAGCTAACTACTTATTGTTTTCACCCCTTAGACACGTGTGTGTTCCAAAACTACACACAGCGAACCACTTATTTGAACTGAGCAAACCACTTAGGCATTCCACCCCTGAGACACATGTTTGTGTTCCAAAATTACACACAGCGAACCACTTATTTGAACTTAGATAACTACTTAGTGTTTTCAGCCCTCAGACTCGTGTGTGTTCCAAAAGTACACACAGCGAACCACTTATTCGAACTGAGCTAACCACTTAGACATTGCACCCCTGAGACACATGTGTGTGTTCTAAAATTACACACAGCGAACCACTTATTTGAATTGAGCTTACCACTTAGTGTTTTCGCCCCTCAGACACGTGTGTTCTCCAAAACTACACACAGCGAACCACTTATTTGAACTGAGCTAACCACTTAGACCTTCCATTCCTGAGACACATGTGTGTGTTCCAAAACTACACACAACGAACCACTTATTTGAACTGAGCTAACCACTTACACCTACCACCACCGAGACACATGTGTGTGTTCCAAAATTACACACAGCGAACCACTTATTTGAACTGAGCTAACCACTTAGGCATTCCACCCCTGAGACTCATGTTTGTGTTCCAAAATTACACACAGCGAACCACTTATATGAACTTAGATAACTACTTAGTGCTTTCAGCCCTCAAACTCGTGTGTGTTCCAAAAGTACACACAGCGAACCACTTATTTGAACTGAGCTAACCACTTAGACATTGCTCCCCTGGGACACATGTGTGTGTTCTAAAATTACACACAGCGAACCACTTATTTGAATTGAGCTAACCACTTAGTGTTTTCGCCCCTCAGACACGTGTGTGTTCCAAAACTACACACAGCGAACCACTTATTTGAACTGAGCTAACCACTTAGACCTTCCATTCCTGAGACACATGTGTGTGTTCCAAAACTACACACAACGAACCACTTTGGTGAACTGAGCTAACCACTTACACCTACCACCCCCGAGACACATGTGTGTGTTCCAAAATTACACACAGCGAACCACTAATTTGAACTTAGCTAACCACTTAGGCATTCCACCCCTAAGACACATGTTTGTGTTCCAAAATTACACACAGCGAACCACTTATTTGAACTTAGATAACTACTTAGTGCTTTCAGCCCTCAGACTCGTGTGTGTTCCAAAAGTACACACAGCGAACCACTTATTTGAACTGAGCTAACCACTTAGGCATTCCACCCCTGAGACACATGTGTGTGTTCTAAAATTACACACAGTGAACCACTTACTTGAACTCAGCTAAGCACTTACTGTTTTCACTCCTGAGACACGTGTGTGTTCGAAAGCTACACACAGCGAACCACTTATTTGAACTGAACTAACCACTTAGTGTTTTCACCCTTCAGACACGTGTGTATTCCAATACTACACACAACGAACCACTTATTTCAACTGAGCTAACCACTTAGACCTACCACCCTTGAGACACATGTGTGTGTTCCAAAGTTACACATAGCGAACCACTTATTTGAACTGACCTAACCACTTAGACATTCCATCCCTGAGACACATGTGTGTGTTCCAAAATTACACACAACAAACCAGTTATTTGAACTGAGCTAAACACTTAGTATTTTCACCCCTCAGACACGTGTGTGTTCCAAAAATACGCACAACGAACCACTTATTTGAATTGTGCTAACCACTTAGTGTTTTCACCCCTCAGACACGTGTGTGTTCCAAAACTACACACAGCGAACCACTTATTTGAACTGAGCTAACCGCTTAGGCATTCCACCCCTGAGACACATGTGTGTGTTCCAAAATTAAACACAGCGAACCACTTATTTGAACTTAGCTAACTACTTAGTGTTTTCACCCCTCAGACACGTGTGTGTTCCAAAACTACACACAGCGAACCACTTATTTGAACTGAGCTAACCACTTAGATATTCCACCATTGAGACACATGTGTGTGTGCCAAAATTACACATAGTGAGCCACTTATTTGAACTGAGCTAACCGCTTAGTGTTTTCACCCCTGAGACACGTGTGTGTTCCAAAACTACACTTAGCGAACCACTTATTTGAACTGAGCTAACCAATTAGACCTTCCATTCCTGAGACACATGTGTGTGTTCCAAAACTACACACAACGAACCACTTAGGTGAACTGAGCTAACCACTTAGACCTACCACCCTTGAGACACATGTGTGTGTTCCAAAATTACACACAACGAACCACTTATTTGAACTGAGCTAACCAGTTAGACGTTCCACCCCTGAGACACATGTGTGTGTTCCAAAATTAGACACAACGAACCACTTATTTGAACTGAGCTAACGACTTAGCTTTTTCACCCCTCAGACTCGTGTGTGTTCCAAAACTACACACAGCGAACCACTTATTTGAACTGAGCTAACCAGTTAGACGTTCCACCCCTGAGACACATGTGTGTGTTCCAAAATTAGACACAACGAACCACTTATTTGAACTGAGCTAACGACTTAGCTTTTTCACCCCTCAGACTCGTGTGTGTTCCAAAACTACACACAGCAAACCACTTATTTGAACTGAGCTAACCACTTAGGCATTCCACCCCTGAGACACATGTGTGTGTTCAAAAATTACACACAGGGCACCAGTTACTTGAACTAAGCTAAGCACTTACTGTTTTCACTCCTGAGACACGTGTATGTTCCCAAACTACACACAGCGAACCACTTATTTGAACTGAGCTAACCACTTAGTGTTTTCACCCTTCAGACACGTGTGTATTCCAAAACTACACACAACGAACCACTTATTTCAACTGAGCTAACCACTTAGACCTACCACCCTTGAGACACATGTGTGTGTTCCAAAGTTACACACAGCAAACCACTTATTTGAACTGACCTAACCACTTAGACATTCCATCCCTGAGACACATGTGTGTGTTCCAAAATTACACACAACAAACCAGTTATTTGAACTGAGCTAAACACTTACTATTTTCATCCCTCAGACACGTGTGTGTTCCAAAAATACGCACAACGAACCACTTATTTGAATTGTGCTAACCACTTAGTGTTTTCACCCCTCAGACACGTGTGTGTTCCAAAACTACACACAGCGAACCACTTAGGTGAACTGAGCTAACCACTTAGACCTACCACCCCCGAGACACATGTGTGTGTTCCAAAATTACACACACCGAACCACTTATTTGAACTGAGCTAACCACTTAGACATTCCACCCCTGAGACACATGTGTGTGTTCCAAAATTACACACAGTGAACCACTTATTTGAACTGAGCTAACCACTTAGTGTTTTCGCCTTTGAGACACGTGTGTGTGTTCCAAAACTACACTCAGCCAACCACTTATTTGAACTGAGCTAACCACTTAGACCTTCCATTCCTGAGACACATGTGTCTGTTGCAAAACTACACACAACGAACCACTTATTTGAACTGAGCTAACCACTTAGACCTACCACCCTTGAGACACATGTGTGTGTTCCAAAATTACACACAGCGAACCACTTATTTGAACTGAGCTATCCACTTAGACATTCCATCCCTGAGACACATGTGTGTGTTCCAAAATTACACACAACAAACCAGTTATTTAAACTGAGCTAAACACTTAGTATTTTCACCCCTCAGACACGTGTGTGTTCCAAAACTACGCACAGCGAACCACTTATTTGAACTGAGCTAACCACTTAGGCGTTCCACCCCTGAGAAACATGTGTGTGTTCCAAAATTACATACAGCGAACCACTTATTTGAACTTAGCTAACTACTTAGTGTTTTCACTCCTCAGACACGTGTGTGTTCCAAAACTACACACAGCGAATCACTTATTTGAACTGAGCTAACCACTTAGACATTGCACCCCTGAGACACGTGTGTGTTCTAAAATTACACACAGCGAACCACTTATTTAAACTGAGCTAACCACTTAGTGTTTTTACCCCTCATACACGTGTGTGTTCCAAAACTACACACAGCGAACCACTTATTTGAACTGAGCTAACCACTTAGCCAAAAACAACTGTGTTTTCTCTTTCATTGCCACGCGGTACAGCACATGCCACGTCGGAGTGTCAAACAGAGGTAAGAGAAAATGCAGTGTCAAAATAACATTTTCCTAAAGAAAATAATCCAGAAGATGGTTGTGATGTGTAAAGATTGGCATGAAATGTTACCGTTTGCTTTGCATGGTTATCGCACTTCGGTGAGAACATCAACAGGAGCAACGCCTTTCTCTCTTGTATATGGAATGGAAGCAGTATTACCATTTGAAGTCGAAATACTTTCTCGCAGAGTATTCATGGAGACCAAGTTGGAAGAAGCTGAATGGGTCTAAGCAAGATATGATCAGCTTAGTTTCATTGATGAGAAGAGGTTAGCCGTTGTGTGTCATGGACAATTGTATCAAAGAAGAATGAAAAAGGCATTTGACAAAAAAGTTCGTCCGTGAGAATTTTGTGAAGGAAATCTTGTGGTTAAAAAAATCATATCTGTTCAAAAGGATCATCGCTGTAAATGGATGCCTAACTATGAAGGTCCATATGTGGTAAAGAAAGCCTTCTCTGGAGGAGCACTAATTCTCACAAGGATGGATGGGGAAGAGTTACCATTACCAAGTTAACTCTGACACAGTCAAAATGTTCTATGCATAATATGATTCCATAAGTTGGGGAATGTAATATTTGGAAACATTGAATGATATTGAAATTGTATCTGCATATTTCTTTTGATAAAATAAAATTTCTTTTGATTTCTCCTTTATATATTTTTGTTATGCTAAGACAAGTATACACCACGAGTAGGCTACGAGATTTTTCAAATTTTGAAGGATGTTGAGGAATGAAAAAAAAAATGAAAAATATCTTAAAGCCTGATATAAAAAAAACTAAAATAAATTCTTTTCTCAATTTAACATATTGAATGCATATGTTTTGGATAAAACCCTTTGAGCCTTCTTTGAGCCTATTTAACGAGAAATGTTTACTCCAGTGATAAAAATTGTCAAAAAAGATTTTTCATATTGGGGCAATTAGATCTTATTTGTCCCGATTTCAAAAAATTCATTTACTAGAGGCATTAACATAAATATAATAAAAAAAATATAAGTCCATTAGACTGAAAACCCGCAAAGGGCAGTCTAAGCAAAAGTTAGGACATATAAAAGAGTAAAAAACAAAAAGAGAAGAAATAAAAAATCCACTCATGTTAAAAGTCATTGAAGTCTGTTACAAAAGCTAATCTTTTTGAAAATTAAAGCAATCAAGACCCAAAATGATACATGGCCATTTTTCTCATCCCAAAGATAAAAACCATAAAATATCCATTGCACCTTTCTTTGAGCCTAATACAAATTTTTTTTTCTTCTTTTAAAATATATACCTTGAACAAGGATCATGAAGTGATAGTAAGTTTAAGTCTGCATATCAAAAGTTTCTTAAAAGAAAATTCATAAAAAAAGTGCTACAAAAGGCTCCCAAATCAGAAAAAAAAAGAGAGAAGAAATTCAAAAATGAAAATGTGTCATCAAAATAAAAAGATGACAAATCACAAAAAAAAGTGTTCTCACAAAATGAGCAAAAAAAAAAACAAAGAAGAAAAATTAAAGAAGAAACTCAGAAGAAAGCCTTGGCTGTTTTTCACAAACTAATAATTGATAATCTTTGTTCCAAAATTATAACCCATAAACACTTTTTGGACCTTTAATATCCTTTCCTTCAAAACCCTTTAACATCTAGCCACATTACAAGCCCAATGAAGTCCACGTTGATTGGGGAATGATTGTTAATGATTTTCACTTAGAATAGTCTTGCAATAAAAGAATATGACTGATAACATGTGTTGAAAAGAAGAAAAAAAATGTGTTGAAAAGAAATGAAAATGAAAGAAAAGAAAAAAAGAAAAAATTTGAATGCCTCTGGTAAAGGAAAGTGATACCAGATTTGAAACTCAAATAACATTGATAAAGTCAACACTGGAGCAATTCTTTCTCATTTGTTTTTTCCATTTTCTTCTTAGTCCAACATTGAGTTATTATTTATTCAGTTTTTTTTTTTTGTTGCCCTTAAAATCCAAAACTGAGGCACTCTTTGTTTAATTTAATCTAAATTTCATTCCCTTTTGGAAGTGCAATTTTCTCAATAAGTGTTCACTCTCCTAATTTTCATCCAGTGCTCACAAGCCACCCCTTTGAACCCAATTTCTCATATTTCAAAACTGGGGCAATTTCATTGCATTCATGTTTAGCTCTCAAAGAACATTATATTTTCAAAATAAAAGTTGCACCCATACTCCATACTAAAAACTAGGGCACTTTCATTGCCTATTTGGAGTTTAACATTCCTTTCCATATTTTCGTCCATCTACCTATTTTGATACATATGCATTAAAATATTAGAATTGATAACATTCACAATTTTTGTATCAGACATTAAGATTTGTGGATATGTTTTGCAAAATGAGAAAAAAATCAAAATCAAAATTCATTACCAATAAATTCAATTATTGCATAGAAACATTTGGTTTAGAGAAATTGATAAAGAAAAAATGATTCAGAATTTATTTTTTAAAATAATCAAAATTCTCATGCATTCCAACAAAGATTTTTAGAAAGGGTAAAAATGTCATGCATTCAAACATGCATTCTTCAAATAAATAAAGATCAAATCATCCTGCATTCAAATATGTATTTTCATTAAGAAAAAATTAGATTTCATGCATTCACACATGCACCATTCATCATCAGAAACTCAAAGTTTCATGCATTACTCATCATTAAAAACTCAAAGTGTCATTCACCATTCATCAAGAGAAACTCAAAGTTTCATGCATCTTTCCATTCATCATAAACTCAAAGTTTCATTCATCATTTCCAAAAGTGAAACTCAAAGTTTCCATTCATTTAAACATACATTCAATCAAAAAGAGAAACTCAAAGTTTCCATTCGTTCAAAGTAAGAAAAAATTCTCATGTATTCAAAGAAACTCAAAGTTTCCATGCATTCATACATGCATATTTTTCAGACAAATGAACATTCAAAGTTGACCTTTTCGGATGAGCGACTTAAAGTCTGCCTCCATGATTAGAAGATAAAAGATAGACGACTCAAAATCGACCTTTTAATGAAGAATAACTCAAAGTTATGTTAGGGAAAGGACTCAAAGTTGAATCCCTATTGAAGAAAGAATTCAAAGTTGTATCTCCAGTGAAGAAAGGACTCAAAGTCGTATCTTCACATAAACATTTGACTCAAGGTTGTTACAATTAGAGAAAGAACTCAAAGTTGTATCTCTACTGTTGAAAGGTGGCTCAAAATCAACCTTATATTTGGAAAAAGGACTCAAAGTCGAATCTCTAGTGAAGAAAGAACTCAGTTGAATCATCACAGAAGCTCATTTTTCAAAGTTATAGAGAAAGGACTCAAAGTCGTACCTCTATCTAGGTCAAGGTCCAAGCCATATTGGATGCCTAACCCTCTCGTCCTCAAAAAGTCAAGGTTTCGACATCATTTTAAATCTTTTTAAATTTTAAGCTTCAGAAAATATTTTCATCACGGACAAAATTAGTTATTTCTACATTTACTTATCTTTTACTCTAAAAGCTTGGAAATTTCAATTTTCAAAGTTATTAAGTAAAAGTTAAGTAAAGAGGGGCAGCTGTCAATACCCGATTTTGTCCGGGTAAAAATTTACCGATAAAATTTTTATTAATAAATGGTTTATTCATAATTTTGTAGATGCTTTAATAATTTTTTTAATTAAATCAAATTGATTAAAAATTCTTGTTAAAAATAAAATGTTTTTTTAATTTTTAATAAAGGAAGGAAAAAATGAATGACTAATTAGAATTAATTAAAATTGAAAAAAAAGTGAGTGGGTAAAATAAAATTCAAATAATTTCAAAATAAGTTTGAAATTCAAAAATTCAAAAAATGAAAAAAATCAAAATTGCTTGCCACGTGGCAAGCTAGGAGTTAGGAATGGAGAGGATTTGGTGAGTAAAAGGGAAGAATGATAATGGAATAACGGATTTGAAGCATGTAATGGGTGAGCAAGGAAAAATTGAAGGAAAAACATTCTGCATAAGAGGGGTCACAGTTTCGTCATTTGAAAAGAGAAAATCGTCAAATTGCAAAAGAGAAGTAGAGAGAAAAAAAATTAGAAAAAAGTTCTTGAAATCGGAAGTGGAGAAAGAAACAGGAGGGTCTGGAGTTGACTTATACCTTTGTTTTTGAGATTCAAGAGCCATAAACATGCTGAGAAGTTGGGAATCCAGAGAAGGAGAAGAAACAAGAGACCAAAGAACAGTAGATTATACCATACTTCAAGAGGTATCAGGATTATTGTTCATTGCTGCATTGGTCTATTCTGATTGTGATTTTGTTCATCCTTGTTCTGATTGTGATTTTTATTCATTGTTGCACTAATCTGGTTATGTTTCTATGCTCTGATTTTAATTATCTCGTTCTTTTTCACTGATGTAATTATATGCGTTGTACTCTAAATGATTATGTATTCTGAATGCAGTTCTTGCATTTTGTTTCCATATACATTGCAAGACAATAAATCTGTGTATAACCTCAGTCCAGAAATTCAATCAATACCAAGCAGAGTCTAATTTAAACTCATAGAAACCAAATCAATTCAAGAAATTAACCATAGCAACCTTAAATTGTTTAAATCATCTAAAAAAAGGAAGAAGAGGAGAAGAATGAGTGTCGCATTGAAGCGCCTATGTTCCTCTTCATCATTGCCGAGTCACTGTCCAACTCCAGCGAGCCACGTTTCCTTTGCACCGCCATCCTTCTTCCTTAATAGCAATCACCACTTCCACACAATAGCGAGTGGCACTTTCATGGTTTGATATTCCTTTGCCACAGTCACACTCCATCTTACCTTCTCCCTCTCACTACCAATCACCGCCACGCCGCCGTTAAACAACAAACCTAGTGCTACTGCTTCCAATCTTCATTATCTCATTTCACCTCCACAACTCAACCATTGTGAAGTTTCTGTAAAACCTCCGTTCGCGAGGTAACGTGACTTTGCAACCCACACGCCACACTTTTCTACCCTCCACTGCAACTTTTCATTCCACAACCACAACACCGTTCCTTTATCCCCTTTCACTTCATATTTTAGTTATTCTAAACCCTAATTAGATTTCTAGAGTAAGAGTAATTAATAGGTATGAATTGGTGAAGTTAAAGAAATGTGGGGATTGATGCTACTGCCACTGCTTTATTTTTGTCTTTTACTTGTAGTCTTAATTGAAATTTAGGGTAATTGAGGTAGAGAGTGAAATGAGGTGGTATCGGGCCCAATTTCTTTTCGGATTTGGCATGGTATTAATTAAAAATGGTGATTGAAATTTATGTAAGTAAAAGAAACAAAACTGGAATAAGACATTGGAAGTATAAGCAACGTGTGAGTAGGTGATTAGGCTATATATGAGATAAAGAAAGTGATGCAGGAGATGAAATCATGAATAAAATTGGCAAAGTAAAGATAAGAGTGAATAAGGTGCAGTGTTGTGGAGATGGGCTTAGCCTAGTTTTTTTAGTTTAATGTGAAATGAACATAAAAAATAAATTAAAAGGATTATGTGACATAAATTAAAATCGGTATAGAATGAATGAATAAGAAATAATGTGAGTACAATGGGCTTAGCAAAATTTTCTTTCAATAAAAAATAAATGGTTGGTGAATTGGAAAGTGAGTGAAGTGATTTTGAATAAATATGTTAAATTGTGAATTGGGCTTATCCCATAATTTGTTTATTGATGTGACATGTGAAGTAAAATATGAAAGTGCAGTGAAGAATTAAATTGGAGAGAGAAATCAAAATTTGATTAAGTTTGGTATTAAATTGAGAAAGAGGGAATGGATTGGAAGCAACGTAGCTATGGTGTTGGGTTTACCTATTTGTTAGTTTCCAACACCTAAATAATAAGGATTAAATTGGAATAAAAAATTAAAGAGAGAGAGAACGTGGTTCTTTTCCATTAAATGTAGCTTTGATGTGAGATTGAACCTATCTAGTTAAAAAAAAGGTTTAATTTAACTTATAGATTTTTTTTTAATTTTTATTTTAGCTTCATAAATTATCTATATTAATTTGAGATTTTTTTCTTTGGTTTCACCATTATTTTTTTTTTTTTTTT
>Ga0209489_100293_pt1 | contig 87364 bp, 64 predicted proteins | sample SiratrowhiteBW_FD_187527 | JGI IMG/M metagenome (GOLD analysis project Ga0209489, IMG submission 187527) | Root nodule microbial communities of legume samples collected from California, USA - Siratro white BW (SPAdes) (version 2) | ecosystem: Host-associated > Plants > Roots > Nodule | place...
GAGGGCTTTTTTTTTTTTTTTTTTTTTTCATGACACAGATAAATTTTTAGGAAAATTTCGGTATACATGGGCGTTGGTTCTCTACTCTTGTTAGCAATTATGTTTTCTATAGAACACGTACAAAAAGTTGGATTGAACAATATTTACCTTGAATGTGATTCACGATTAGTTGTTAAAACTTTCAAGAATAATCATATTGATGCTTGGGGATTACGTGTGAGATAAAAGAAAAATTTAGTATTACGTTCTTCTAAACCCTTTGAACATTTCTTCTATGGACAAAATAGTCAATGACTGCCTTTATTAAGAAGGATTTTTATTTTTTGGAAATAGAAATAATCATCCGTCTTTATTAATTTCTTCATTTGTTTTTGTCTAGACCCATTAGAAGTTTGATGAGATTCGCTGTTTTGTATTTCATATTTTTTATTTTGTTGTATGTAATTTTGAAACTTTTTAGTTTAAATATGCATGAAAAAAAGTGAAATGTTAAACAATAAAAGAGGTTGAGGTTGTTCACACACATATGGTATAAAAACACATTAAATTAGTTGTAAAAAATAATGTCAATTAAAATTCACATGTTATTAGAGTTGACCTAACTGACTTTATTGCAACATATGATAATTAAGAAGATTAGAGTGAGTTAAGCAGACTCTAAATATATACTAACATTCTAGATAATTTCTCTTCCAAGGGTTCATGAGTCATCCCCTATGATGTGTAATAACTTATATTTGTATTGCAGATTGATGTTAAACAAAATGAGATTTGTATTTACTAATACAATAAAATAAGCCATAAATCAATTGAATGAAGTATGTTACAAATGTCTATATGCATGATTTTCTAGGTGTCAATTCTTAAAAAAAAATATGATAGGAAAAACAGTAATAGTTGAGGGTGACTTGGTATCCCAAAAGAAAGCAACGCAAATGGAATCCTAACAACAAACAATTTCACATGAAAGGAAAGGAGGTTTCAAAAGAAGGTGTCACAACCTGTGGCTTGAGAAGTTTACCATAAACACATTTTCGACCTAATCCAAGACTGAGATAGATTGATACAAAATCCCCAAGTCAGAGGTACAAAATGGAAGCTGGAAATGTCTATGGTAATGGAGGAAAGGCTTAGGTTGTAGGATCATTTCACTCAAGCTTCAAAGAAGAGGTTTTGGATGAATTCTTACATGAATGTGATCTTCAACAGTTTGCGAAAAACTGAGAAACGAAAACAATTAAAGAAAATGCAAGAAATAAAGATAATGCTAGGAATTAGAACAACACCTTTCGCCACCCAAATCCATGAGATGAGCGAGATGGAGATTCGTCACTTGTGACCTAGCCCACAAGATAAGAATCAATGTTAGGAATCAGGAAGAACCCTGGGCCACCAAAATCCATGAGATAAGCAAGATGGTGAATCGCCACTTGTGACTTAGCTCACAAGATAAGAAACCGCAAAGAGAGAAACTCTTCACTTCCCTTAGATGAAACCCGATGCGCCATCAAGAGATAATCTATGAAGTGCCACTCTAGAATAAGCAAAGAAGAAACATCTCTTGAGATATGACACACTCAAGATTTTAATCCACAAATTTTATTCATTCCAAATCTCTCATTAATGAGTACAAAATTGTCCTTATATAGACTCATGGTGGAAGAGGAAGACATAAGCTCGTTTTTTTCCCTAGGTCCAAAATAAACATTGAAAAATAAAAGGAAAATTACATTTTTTTTTTTATATTTTTTAGATCACATCATCCTCCCCTTCTTCAATAAAATTCGTCCCGAATTCTAGTTCAAGTAGAGCTAATCATCAAAAATCCAAGTTGTCCTCCACGTGTTTGATAAAATGTTCGAGCCACTTCCTGAGTAATACTTAAAAGCTTTAAGTGTACCAAAGCTCTGATACCAACTAATACAAAATCCCCAAGCTATAGGTGCAAAACAGAAGCCAGAAATGTCTATGGAAAAGGAGGAAAGACTTGGATTAGTTCCACTCAACCTTCTATGAAAAACTCTTCGATGAACGTGATCTTCAACAATCTACAAAAAACTCAGAAACAAAAATAATTAAAGAAAATGCAAGAAATAAAGATAATGCTAGGAATTAGAACAACACCTTGCGCCACCCAAATCCATGAGATAAGCAAGATGGAGATTTGCCACTTATGACCTAGCCCACAAGATAAGAATGAATGCTAGGATTTGGGAAGAACTTTGCACTACCCAAATTCATGAGATAAAGAAGATGGTCAATCGCCACTTGTGACCTAGCTCACGAGATAAGAAACCCCAAAGAAATAAACTCTTCACTTCTATTTGATGAATGTCGATGCGCCATCAAGAGATAGGCTATGAAGTGTCACTCTAGAATAAGCAAAGAAGAAACATCTCTTGAGATATGACACACTCAAGATTTTTTTTCCAAAAATTATATTCATTTCAAACCTCTCCTTAATGAGTACAATAGTTTTCCTTATATAGAGTCATGGTGGAAGAGGAAGAGACAAGCTCGTTCTTTCCCTAGGTCAAAACTAAACATAGTAAAATAAACAGAAAATTAGAATTCTTTTATACTTTACAGATCACATCATAGACTATCTTCCCAAACATTGCTCCTTCGTGAAGCTTGCTCGCCTCGTTGTTCCAAGGATGAAGATATCATTTAAAGAAAATAGTGGCTCAGAGGTACATTTTCTATACACGTATATCAACAAAGAGTCATAAATCAAAGTGTTTCACCTTGTCCTAAAACCCATCTGTGTCATAAACCTATTACACTCATCCTCATGTTGGAGTTGTTAGAGATAGCCTTGTAATGTAGATTTGATGAAGAAATCCTTGAAGCTTTGGAAGATTTGATGGAAGATTGCTTTGGTACATTGGTTTGGGTAGAATAGATAGTGTTAGGTATAGTTTGCATTTGTTTCATTTCATTCCATCATTTGCACGTAAGGAACTCTAATTTACTTAAGTAAAAAAGCATTTTCGAAGCTTACTTTATGAGAAAAGTTGCTGCAGAACAAAAACAATCAACTGTTTCTAAAAAACGGTTAACTATTTTTGTGCTAAAGTAAAAACAACTGATTATTTTTCAAAAACAAACGATTAATTTTACTTGACAGTGTAGTATAAACTATAAAAGCCATGTAGGTAGTGTGTTTAAGAGTATGAAAATGCATTCCTTTGAGTTTGAAAAGGATTTTACATTCACTCGAGAGTTCTTTGGAGAGAATCCATTCAAGATTTGAGAGGTTGATCAAGATTGGATTAAGATCACCCTTGATTCTCATTCTTGACAAGGTTTTTGCTTGCAATTGATTGGAGGAATATCCAGCAGTTAGTTCTCATCAAAGATAAGTCATCCTCGCTGTTTTGAGATTAATTTTCCTGTTGTGTAGTGTTCTTAAGTGGTTTGAATTCGAATTTTATTGAATCTTGTGTTGTATTATACTTGAATAGGGTGTTTAAGTATAATTTGTTTTATAATTCCTTGTAATTTCATTTTTGGGTGAGTTTACATCATACACTGTAGTAGGGTTCTGCATCTTATGTAGTAGGGTTCTACATAAGGGTTTTGAGTGAAATCTTTGCATAGTTTTGCAAAGGACCGGATGTAGCTCTTGAGGAAGAGTGAACTAGTATAAAATTCCTTGTGAGATCTTCTATACCTTTCTCCATTCATTTTTGTGTTTCTCTTTTGCATCATTCACATTTTCTGATATAAATAGCTTGTTAAATTTTCAAAATAGTAGACTGTTTTTCTAGACAACACCTAAAATTCAATTCTGACTGCAAAATTAGTCAACTGAAATAGATTTTAATTAACTGTTTTTTTTTAGAATTCGTGTATAATTGATCTTGTATATGTCTTTTGATAAATAACTCAATTTTATCAATTGAATAAATTTTTATTCAACCAAAACTTATTGAATTGTGATATGGTTTTCGTTGAGCACTTTGCAGAATTGATATAGCATATTGTAGTCATATTTCAACTAGGTGATCTGTCAACTTGCACACAATTTTTCTATTTTTGGACAAATCTTGGTATATCCCTTTTGATTCTTCTTCATTCAAATAGATTAGTCACTCCACCATTTGTGTGTTAAATTTCTCTTGTTTTTTTTTTTTTTTTTTAATTTTTTTTTAATTTTTTTTTTTTTGTTTTTAATTTTTTTTTTTTAATTTTTTTTTTTTTTTTTTTTTTTTGTTAATTTGTATTTAATTTATTCTTATTTGCATTTAATTTATTTGTTTTTAAATATTATTTTATTTCAAAATAAATTTTAAAAAAATAATAAATTATAATATTTTCAAATAATAATAATAATAATAATAATGAAAAATATAAAATATAAAATTTTCAAAAATAAAAAATATAAAAAATCAAACATTTCATCAAACAATTTTCAAAATTAAAACTACGTGAACCCTGATTTGCCATCCCAAATGGAAATACGTAGGACCAATGTCAATCCTTGTCAAGCCGAAAAGAATGAAAAAAAAATATTTTTCATTGTTTGTTCTTATTATTGTTTGCACTTTTTTTATTGTATATATGTTTGTTTTTATTTGTTGTAATTACTATTTTTTTGGGAAAATTAACATTTTGTAAAACTATACTTATTTTTACTTATTTGATTAAGGTACCGTCTTAGGATGGGCATTGTGGGGGTGATAATAACCTTTCCCACACCTAACGAACTCTTGGATCCTAAATCTGGTTTACAGACATTTTTTTTTGTTTTTCTATAGTTTTCCAATAATAAACTATGGTGGCGACTCCAATCTCTATCTAAATATTTTTAAAATTTAAACCTTTTTATCGTCACGTTGTGATCCCGGTCGCGACATTTCTTTTATGAATTTGTTGTCTAATAATTTCAACCTTGTATTTTTTAGGTTTCATCCATGTAGATTTGCATCACAGACAATCACAATGACCGTTAAACAACAATATCGTGAATCTTGACTTACATGGAGTTCAATGACAGAGGCAGATAGGGAAATCTTCTTCCAACATTTTAAATTAATTTTTCTCATTTAGTATCAACAAAACTTGTTATATTAGGATTGTTGAATTCAATTAAAATTTCCATATGTTTTTATATAAGTCTTATTTTTATGTAATGTTAAGTTATTGATAGTTAGGTAAATTAAAGATGGTATCTTATTGGTTTTAGGTATTATGCATTTGTCATAATTCACAAAGTTTCTCATTTTTAAGTATACATTTCCTTTTTACATAAACAAAAGTTAGTTGTAAACTTGAATATGAGGAAAGGATTAAAAAAAAAAAAAAACTTCCACTCCAAAGTTGGACATAGGCTATCAGAAATGTTCACGGAAGATAGAAAAATTGGAAAAGAAGCCTAATGGGATGTTTGATGATGTGTGAAGTTCTTTGCTATCCAAGTGGAATTCTTTTGTGCCAAGTGTATTCAAGCCCCAAAAAATTGAGCATCTGACACGTGTGGTTCTTTACACACTGGTGACTCCATAAGTACACATGAGCATGCCATTCGCATGGTACGTATACAAGACATATATGTTGCATTGAATTTTGATTGTAATTGATTTTGAATTATACTTTATGATTACATACTATTATATACAATGTTTGAATGTTACAAACAATATATGATATTTGATAATATATTACATTGGATTATATCAAAATACAATAAGCTCGATGATATTGCCTTGCATAACCATAATATTATTTATGTTTGTTTATAGGCAAAAGAGTTGGGTCATCCTGCACATATTGATGAGGTATTTAAGGCGACTCATTTTTGCAAGAGTAATGGTGAATTCGTTGATGAAAGATCAAGAAGGACAATCGTGAGTTACATTTGTTATTGTTATTTTTCTTTATTTTAGTCGTGTAATATATATATATATATGACATTAATAACATATACGAATAATAGGAAGAATTTGAGAGTAGATTTACTCAAGCCAGATCAGAAGTTGAATCTTCTACATCAGAATCTCAATCATCCCCCATAGATTCTGTAGAGGAAGATAGATTAAGAACTAAAAGTTGGCTTCGTGTTGTAGGTGGAAAAAAGAAAGGTGGAATTTATAAAGTTGGGGAGCTTGCTCATAAGTTTAAATTTGGTCATACATTGATGTATCATGAACCTTTGACTTTCTCTCATGATTCAAAACATACTCAGTAGCTAAAACAACTTAGGGAAGATAATGAAAGACTTAGTCAACAGCTGAAAACATTGGCTAATATCGTCTTTTCCTTCTTTCCACCTCATGCACGAAGTGCATTTGAACAACAAGTTTAACAATAACAACAGCTGCAACAACAATCATCTAGTTAGCAAGAAAATGAGCATGAGTAACCACCCAACAAAGAACAAAATAAGCATGGAGATTTTGGACATGAAGACCATTATGGAGGCTATTAGGATCTTTATGCTTTGAATATTTTATTATCTTTCAAGTTTGTTTGAATTATGGATTATATTTCAATTTCACTTTACTTTGGAATTATGTTATCTTTGACTTACTTTTACTTTGTATTATGAGACTTTAACTATGTATGTTATGCTTGAATTTGAACTAAATGTGGATTTTATGTTTTGCTAGGTCTATTGAATGATGCTTGATTGTTTTCAATACAATTGGTAATAAATTGTTACATTTGGATATATTGGATTTCTTCATTTGTTGGATGTGTTGAATATGTAGGATATCTTGTATGTTTCATACAGGAGTAAAAAATTTAAAAGCAATTCAATTAAAATGAACATTTTCATGCATGAAGGTTTACCTATAGATTTATCCATAGACTAGTTGGTGGGCAATGTGCACATTGACGTTACCTAGTCACAGACTGGAATTGGTGGATATTACCCACAGACTGGAGTTGGTGGATATTACCTATGGACTAATGTTGGTGGATATTACCTATGGACAAGAGTTGGTGGGTATTACCCATAACTTCAATTACCCACGGACTCAACTTCTGTAGACAAATTACCTACGCCCAAATTACCTACGAATTTTTTTCCGTGAGTAACCTGTGGGTAATGTTGATTTACGCATGATTTTTTCTGTTACCTATGGATTTTGGATTTTGGTCGTGGGTAAAATAATTTTTTCTTGTAGTGCATTCCAAGTAAACCGAAAATACCCAAACACCATATCCTAGGGCCACATGGTGTGAATTAGAAAAATGTTAGTTGTATAGGTGACATAACGCTTCGAATAACACAATAACTCATCATTATGAACAAAAGTCCCTCATAAATGTGCATGGTGAACAACCACACCATTAACACTTGTTTATATGTCATACACTGAGTACATATGAGCTAAAGAAATACCTTGGTTGTGGTTAAGGTCACAAAGCATCTACCTTTAAGGTTGTGAAATTGTAACTTCAAAAGTTTTCACTTAAATCGAGCTCAACAAATATTAAAGCTCGTTGACCTATAATATCAGTTCACTTGCACCTCATTCATGGATGTCAAGCATGGGGGACTTATGAACCATCATATTTCAAGATACTTGAAGATACAGTTACTAGCTTCCAAGAATCATGTATACCACCAACGAATTTTAACAACTCCCAATAACATGAAGACTAATTTTGTTAAAACAAACTAAACATTCAGACATTATTCAAATATTAACCTAGGATAGAAAGCCTATAAATATAGTTTGGTTATCTAGGGAGTACTCACTCAATCTATTTCTTATTCACTAAATGCTTTTAAAATATTTTTTAGTTCTTGCTAACTTGAGTGTCGGAAAATCTTTTGCAGGTGAACCCTTCACTCATATTTCATCAACAAAGTTCAACAATCATTTTAAAGAGGATTTAGCTCGATCAAAAGTTAGTTTTCTCAAAATTTCTTCTAATCTACCTTGAACGATTCCAACTCATTTTTAGTAAGAACAAACCAAATTTAATAATAGAATAAAATAAATGTGGTGTGAAATGATCTAAGCAACCAAAATGTCGATTGTTTGAATCAGTTAAAGTATTGTACTTTATTTAAATAGTGTTGTTCAACATTTTGTGTTTTTTTAAAGTCCAAAGGTGATTGAGGGGTGTCAACAACATAATAGAAGTTACTTGTCCTTTGCCTTACATGAAAGTAATCAAATTGATGTGTTTCGAGTGCTCCCCAAGTCCACCAACCTTATTATAACACATAAAAGGGCATTTTCCGTCTTTGGATTGATGTACTGGCCCCAAATATAGGTGCTTAAGATTCCGATATGGTTTTGTATTATTATTTTGTTCAGTCACAAAGCATGGTCGTTTAGACAGAGTCCTTAGTGCTCCACTAGGTCTTTGATGATTACATTTTCAATTGCCACATGACCATATCAAAATACATATACTTGATTCGTCTTAAAACAAGGCTTTTAGCATACTTGTACCAGTTTTATGTTGTGATTGTACAGTTTTAATCACTGAATAATAATCAAATTTGCAGATAACTTAAAGAAAGCCTTTGTATCTGATATACTTCTTATGCGGTTGTCGTCAATTGTATTGCAAAATTTCTTTAGTTAATAGTTTACTATTAGTTTGGTTATTATCAAATAATTGTCACAACATTCTTCAGTAATTATTTCTTTTTATAATGGTTTAGCACGGTGGAGTCCTATCGATAAGTACATGACTAGTTATTCTATATCAAACTATACATTATATTCATTTGAATCCATAGCCAACAAACGAAGAATCGGAAGAGAAAACATTATTTCCTCTTGCCACACCCATGAGATAGGATTACAGGCGTATGATGAAAACGGAGGTGGAAACGGGTCCCATTTGAAGGGCACCAATGGAACATTCTCCGAGTTTTGATCCTCGTGTGAAAGGACGTTAGTGGCGTCAAAATCCATTCAATAATCATTGCTTCCCCACTAAACACCAAAGCTTTAAATGGGATTATTAGTCAGAACACGTAGTAATAATAACATTTGTAGGTTTGACCAATCTATGCGGCCACATGCCATTCGAAGAAACCATATCACTACGTCAACTTTGTAAATTGCAAGTCATAATATTTGAAAAAAATAACATTCAACCTTCTTCCATGCCAAAAATATAAAAAATGCAAAGGGATATAAAAAACTAAAAGTGTAGGTGAAGCATAGAGAAGTTGAAGCTTAAAGAGACGAGCAAGTGGAAACCCTCACGCAACCGACATATCCCCGTTTGAAAGGGACAACTTAGTGGTTGTGTTATTATTATCATTATTAGATTTTTTCTTGGACAACTTTTACAGCTTAATTACATTGATACTCGTAAGCCCTAAATCATGGTAGTGGCTCTGGCGATTGTGGTTTGTTCCACCGCCGTCTCCTCAACTTATATACACGAAGGTCCTACGTACAATATCCATTAGTAGAAAAATAGGCTTTAACGTCTCCTTTTTATGACGGTTAAACAGGCAAACGATGTAGTCAGAAATGCGGTGGCATTATTGTAAATAAATGAAAAATTCCACGTCGGTTGGCACAAACAACCGTCATTGACCTATTTATAAAAAAGAAAAATTCAAATTTTTAAAAGTTTCAGGAGGCGCGTGAATCCCACGTCGATTAAGAGGCCAGAACCGACGTGGGATTGTTGTCCACTACGTCGGTTACGGCCTCAGAACCGACGTAGTGCATGCTGTATGACAAATTGGGGAAAATTGAAAAAAAAAAGTTGAAATTAGGGCATGCACCACGTCGGTTGAGAGGCCAGAACCGACGTGGTGCTTCTATTTTACCTCCAGCGCGAAATTTCACTTCACTTTTATTTTTCTCCACTGCGTGCACCCTCTCCTTATCACTATTCCGAAGTCTTCTCCCTCACTTTTCGACCTCCATTGCTTCCTCATTGTACTCCATTTCACTTCCTCTTGTTCGCAAAGTTGAGAGCATCTTTTTAAACGGTTCCATTTTCGATTTGAACGTGCGTTTGCTTTGAAGCTTTCGTCTTTTGGTTTCTCTTCCATTTTCGTTTGCTTTAATTGATTTTGTTATTTTATTCAGTATTTGTTTGTGCCTTTTGGTTTTGGTAGGGTTTGTTTGGCCGAGTTGGGTTCGGTTCGGTTTTGGCGTCACAACTTTGGGTTGGTCGTCTTCTCTGTTTTGGCGTCACCACTGCTCTACAAGAGGTGTGCTTTTATCATCTTTGAAATGATTGTATTGAATGTTTATCTGCATGATTAGAATGCTTGTTCGGATTAAAATGTTTTTGGAGTATGTTTGATCCATGTTTTGTGCGTATAGTATTGGGTCCAGGAATTGAATTGATGAATGTTGGGACAAGCTGTGGGAAGTTCGCGTTGAGAGCACTAGCGCAATGCTTGGCAAGGGAATTTCAACCTCAGGGAGTGCACATAGCACATGTAATCATTGACGGTGTTGTTGCCCCACCCAGGTTCGTTTTTGTTGTTCATCGGTTAATAGATTCCGATTCAAGTCCTAATTTTCCCAATGCGACAACGATTCATTAATTAATCAATGCTACAAAGTTTGTATAAGGTTTGATTAATCCGATGTTGTGGAAGTGTAGGTATAGTTATTGTAAGAGAAACTCAGGTTCGGTTAGGGATGAAAACATGAGCAGTGGAGAGGATGAGGCCACAGTGGACCCAGACACCGTGGCTCAAACGTATTGGCACTTGCACATTCAGGACCGAACCGCTTGACCCAAGAAATGGACCTGCGTTGCAATGCTGCTACATTCTTCTGCTGAGCTTTTAAGTTTGTTCAATTCCCATTTTTAATGTTTCATTTTCTCCAAATTGTTCTTTAGTATCATCCACTCCGATCTAAGAAATATGATATTTCGTTGTAGCTTTAAGAAAAGCCTTTGCTTTTGGCACTGTACTAAACTTTGATTATAATGAAATCATCTTTACTGTTATGGTTGTATGGTGAGATATGTGATTAAAGAAAGGATGAAATTAATTATTGTATATGTACGATTTATATATACAAATGATTTTGGTGATGTGCAGCACAATGATTGTATTGAGAAAAGGGTGATGAAGGAGTTAATTGGTCGATAATAATGGATCTAGCTGCATTAGAAGGGGAACATGGTATGGGCCCAGCATTGGAAAAGGGTGTTTAGAGGAATGGGATGAGAACAAGCATTCAAAACACCTACGTCGGTTTTGGGCACCCAACCGACGTAGGTGTTCTCTTCACCACGTCGGTTTACTTGTCTTAACCGACGTAGTGAGTCCAATCACCACGTCGGTTGTTAAACCAACGTCTCCTGGGTCAACGTTGGGTTGAAAACGATGAAAAAAGTCTCTCAGAATCGACGACGAAGACTATTTTTCTACTAGTGATCTACTTTAATAGCTACAGAAAGAGATTTCATGTTTACTTTCCCAAATTTTGGAGAGTGCGATGATTCAGTATTTTCCTTTCCTGTGTTTGGGTGGTTGTGTCTAGACTCAAGTGATTAAGTTGAGTTAATTTTTTATGTGATTATATATATATATATATATATATATATATATATATATATATATATATATTCAAACAGACAATAAATCTAATGATTTTGATTTTAATGATCTATCTAGCAAATTTAGTGTTAGGATTTGATCGAGAGATTTATGTTCTCGTATAACCAAAACTCTTATATTGCTTAGTATGACATCAAGAAACTTTTAGTATTTTCAAATACACTAATTATAATATCCAAAAATGTATAATATAAAAAATTTGCAGACTCAATTATAATATCCAAAAATGTATAGGTGGATATCTAACATTCTTTATGGGCTTTAAAGCCCAACATCTTACACTACATGGCCCAAAATACAAGGCCTAAATCTATTGTACTTGGCCCATATACAAGGCGCAAATTATTCTAGTCTATTCTACTTAATCCATGTTCTTTGATTTTTTCATAATTGGATTCAGGACCAAACAAATTGTTGGAGTCCCAAACAAGCTTCAATAGGCTCAATCTGCTAGAAAGCTCTTGATCCACCATCTAGCTATTTGTCCTCTTTATTATTTGACTAAAGTAGTTGGGGTGTATTCCATCAAAATATCTTTAAGCATTTAATCTTAGGATAAACTTGGATAAAATCATATGATTTACCATTGTCACATCCTAATATTACTTCAATTCTTACATATTCGCAAAATTAGGAAAGACAACGACTAAATTTTAGAAACCAATTAAATCATAACTAAACAATTCAAATGAAACCATCATTAATGATTACAATATCCCTTATATGTAGAGAACATGGGTTACACGATCTAAGCCAAAAACGCAGAAAGAAAAAAAATAGTGGGAAGAGAGAAAGAAGATATTTTTTTCAATCTTCAAAGGTAAGGGAAAGGAGATATGTATATATATTGCTATCTATTTTCATAACTTTTACTAGTTTTCATGGAATATTGTACTGATTTTACTGCATTAAAATACTAAATGCATGACTTTGACAGAGAATAGTTGTGGATTGAGTGGTGGTCAAGGAAGAAGTTCTTTAAGTAAATCAGGGGTAGCCTAGGGACATATATACTGATAATCGACCATAATATTAGAGGTAAAGAGGAACCCTAAGAAATTTCAAGGACGCACCAACTACGATAGTAAATGGCGAAGCGAAGGGAAGAGAGCAAGCAAATAACGAAGAATAATTAACAAGATGACAGATATACCTCTTGAGGAAAAAGGAAAAAAACTAAAACTCTTGAAATGCAGATGAGGAAATGAAACGACAGGAAGAACTAGCATTTTTGTTGAAAGAATGAAGCTTATAGTGAAAACTTTAGAAAGGCAATAAGGAGGCGCCATCTATCAAGAAACGCTGACTAACATCACACCTGAGGGACCTGTAGTGATGTAGGTAGGAATTCAACTCAAAGCCTTTCATATATTCGGCTCAAGGCTGGGGTCCTTGTCTCCCACCTGTGCCTCTAGGTGTATTTTAGACCCAAACAAGATTTGGAGTGTGTGAAAAGAATCCTCCCTAAACCTAAAAATTTGAAAAATGCATGCCTATGTGAATAACGGCCCAATTCAGCAGCCCCCCAACCACCTTTTGAGTATGGACATTTCTATTAAATAATAAATCATTAATATTTAATACTGCATCACCAAATAGGTTAAAATCTAGTATCGAGATATAATGTTTGAAGAGTATAAATATAGGGCATTAGAAAGGGAGAGGGACAAAAATGAGAGAAACACTCTGCTAGAACAAATTGGCTCCCACCGTGCGGTAGGTAAAATTTGCCTACTCCCACTTTGAGAGAAACACTCTGAGAGAAAACCTTGCCTTCAAAAATGAGAAGCAATAGACAACACGACATTGGATGAGGGTGTGAGACGTCTAGGGTTAGCGTTAGGTAGTGTGTGAAGCAAGCTAGGGTTTAGGGTTAGCTTACTTTCGATGCTAGGTATGAGAAAGCTTCTAGCACAATCTTCTCCTTCTCTTCTTTTCCTATAACTAAATGTGTAGGCACCTTGTAAAGTAAGCTTGATTTGTATAATGAGATGCTGTAGAATTTTCAGCTCATTTGTCAAGCCTTCCTTTAAGTTTTCTTCTCCAAGAAAGCCCTAAAGAACCTTTTGGTGGTTGGTTCAACCTCCTCCAAGAACACCTTCATCACCTAGTTCATTTTTTCCATTTCAACAGTTCCATTTCCATTTTCTTTGTTTCCGTTTGTGTGAAGAGCTTTCTTTCACTCATTGGTTCGGTGCAAAGCTTCTACCATACTCTACAAGTTCAAGTGCAATTCCAAGGAGCAAAGCATGAAGAAGCCTCTTCTATAATTTGGTGTCATGAGCTTTGGTCTTTAAGAGATAAGTTCTTAATTCGTTCACTAAATTTTTTAGCCTTTTCTTATTGTATCTTACTGTTTTTACATGTCTTTAATTTTTGTACCGATTATGTGTTGTTGTTCTTGAGTTTAAATGGTTCAAATAAATTCAATCTACTTGAACCATCCAAGAAACATGTGTTTAGGTGTTCTATGGTGTGTGTCATAAGCATTTATGGTTTTTGAGTGTTGTTTCAACTTTTTATTCGGTTTATTATACTGTTTTGTTGCTTACTTTGCTTTTATAATCCATATACATGTTGCAAGTCATGTGTAACTCCAAAATGCCATCAATTCCATGGATTTGTGATAGTAGTTTAGGTGTTTGATCAATTGTGTGAAAGAAAACTGTTGAACATCAAGTGTTTGATAAAAAGTCTAAAAGAAGTGTGTCTTTGTGTGTGCTTTTTCATTTTCATTCTTGAGTTCCAGTACATGCTATTAAATCATTAGTACGTTCTTAAGAGTCTACAACTGCTAAATGTCTTGTTTTTTTGTTCCAATTGATTAGATTCCTTAAGTTTCTTTTCCTGCACATAATCTATTTTATAAAAGATCATTGAATTTTGGAAAATTTATTGGACTTGGAATATTGCATATTTTGAAGTGACATTTTGTGTATAACCGAATCAATATTTATATGAAACACTATTGAAAAGGCACATTCTGAATTAAAGTAGAAAAAATGATAAATGTTCAAAAGTCGAATGCTAGTTGCTGAAAAGTTGTTGATGAAAGTGACTTTTGGCATCTGTAATTGATTTACTGCCAATAATCAAGTGACCATATTGAGCTCACATTTGTGTGATAGTAGCTTAACATGTTGAGAGTGTATGGTTAAAATTTGGTGACCTAATTCCCTGTGGTCTGTTTGCAATAAATTTTGGAATCAACGCTATCAAAAGCTTAGCGCATAGCATTAGAACTGTTGCACTGGACATAAAAATGTTCTTTGTTCTAGATTTATCTAGAACTATTGTGTTATCCATTTGATGTGAAATTTTGTGTGGCAATTTTATTGTGTTAAGGATTAGTGGTAAAACTTTCATGTACAAATACATTGTACTATGGTCACAATAAATCAATCATAGCTACTTCTATAACTAGAAGACTACAATTTTATTTTCTGTTTTTAAATTTATTCTAGAGCCATTCCTAATGATTCTTTTGTGTGTTGTCCCTCTATTTTTGTGCCTTAATTTCTTGCTTGTCACTTTCATTCCAATTCTTTGAGTTTGTCATTGTATAATTCATTTGAGTTGTGCTGGTTCAAATTGTGCTTTATTGCTTTCTATTTTGTGGCCTCTTGGTGAACTAGAACATTGATGAGAAAACTTGGTTTGAGTTGGTCACCAATTTATTGAGAGTTTATTTGAGATCAAGTTGGAGAAGAGTCCTTAAAGGAGGGTGAGACTTGCTGCTCAAAACTGAGTGAAAAATTGACCAAAAGTTAAAGTGAAACACTTGTGAGGAGTTTTCAGAAACACTTGGAGTGCATAGTATAGGGATTTAATTTTCAGCAAATTTTTTATTGTATTTCTTTGAGTTGTAATTTGCATGTATAATTTCGTTAGTGGATTAATCAATCGCATTAGACGATGAATGTGTTTCAATGGTCCTTGATGCCAAAGAGCTTTTCCTTTAGGAATCGCTTAGTTTAATTCTTTAGCCTTTGCTTTTACATTTCTTTACAAATTATGCTTTACTTTGATAAAATCAACTCGAATAGATCTTCTGTTATTTGTTGATATTTAGTCGCCTTCGTTTGTGACTTAGTGAATTCACTATAAGAAAGACTTATGGGATGCATTGGGTCAAGCTCTGGCAAGGAAAGACTTGGTACTTAAGTTGTCCTAGTGATGCACCTCACTTTCCTGGGTGGTGTGCTAAACTTGTTTGTCTTACATCGAGAAATTGTTTCACAAAACTTAAGATGTATAAACATTTTGCTCACCACAATGGCAATAAGTCCAGTGAAAATGCTTCAGATTTGAGAAAAAATTTAAATGAAATTCATTCTATGAAAATTAACACTGAAGTACGATTTTCCATTGTGGAGGAGGAATTAAAGAGCTTAACAAAGAAGGATCACAAGTTAAAATAAAAAACAAGTTCATCTAAGAGTTATCATTCTGATGAGGAAAAGGAAAACCAGAGAGAAATAGCTTGAGAGTTGGAGACTACATCAATCTGATCCTCATATCCACCATGAGAGAGAGAGAGAGAGAAAAAAAGCTAAAGAAGTTAGGGTAGACTTGCCTCATTTTCATGGGAAAGAGGATGTAGACAGATTTTAGATTGGGAAATGAAGATAGAGCAACTATTTGAGTGTTATCATGTGAGTGAAGAGAGAAAAGTGCCTTTGGCTACCCTTAGCTTCCAAGGCCATGCTATGCACTCGTGGTTAGCCCTAGTAAGAGATGGACATCTACATCATGAGCCAGCCATAGAGTACTTGAATGACTTGAAGAGTGCTCTTAGGATGAGACACATACCTTCTTACTACCACCAGGAAGTAATGGATAAACTCTATAGGCTGTCAGAGAAATATGAGCATAGAGGAGTATAGACAAAAGATGGAGGGTTGGGATTAAAGAGGATGAAACTGTGACTGTGGCAAGATTCATGATTGGTTTGAGTCTTGAGATAAGAGATAGGGTAGATGATGGACGAAGGCCCAAGCAAGCTCTAATAATTAGATCCATGACCAAACACATTGAAGCTCAGGAGGAGTCAAAGGCACCAATAGACATCAAGATGCTGACAACTCTAAGCTTTAGTGGAAAATTATCAAAATGTTGTGGAAGATTTTCCTTTGTAAAAATATTGTAGAACATATTTCTCCTTTGTAAAAATAAACCCTAGGTGCCTTCGGATTTGTAAAGGCACCTAGGTTAGGTTTTTAGAAGCATCTAGAAGTTATGCAATGTGGCGCTAGGGTTTGGGAGAAGCTTGCTCCACAAGCTAGGTTACCTTAAGCCTAGTTTCTCCTACACAGTACTTAGGTAGCTTGCAAGGCAAGCTAGGGTTTGTAGAAGCTTGCTCCACAAGCTAGGTTACCCTAACCCTAACTTCTCATACACACTACTTAGGTAGCTTGCAAGGCAAGCTAGGGTTTCTAACCCTAGCTTCTCCTACACGCTACCTTAGCTTGCTAGAGAAACTACTAGCTTTTTCTTCTTCTATAAATAAGAGGTTTAGGAACCTCTGTTGTAGACTTGATTTGAGTAATGGAATGCTGCCAAATTTTCAGCACATTGCTTCAAGTTTCACATTGAGTTTCTTCTCCTAGAAGCTAGAAGCTCTCTCTTGAAGGTTGGCCCAACCTCCTTCAAGGCTTTCACTATCTACTTCACCAAAACCTCACCAATCTTCACCTTCACGCTTCCTTCCATGGTGAATTCTTCCACATCCATTGCTTCCGTATCATGAGGAGTTTCATCCACTTCTTCTATTCGGTGCTTCAAGGTTTCATCATGCTCAACTTCCATTGAAACTTGCGCAAGAAGCTAAGGCACCTAGAAGCTCCTCCATCATTTGGTATCTAGAGCTTTGGTCTTCAAGAGCTAAGTTCTTGATCCTTTCACTTTGTTTTAGCTTGTCCGTGTTGTATACCACTGTCTTTTACATGTCTTGATTGTTTTGTACCGATTAATTGTTGTGTTCTTGAGTTTAAACGGTTCAAATAGCATCAATCTTCTTGAATCTTCCAAAAATATATTGTTTAGGTGTTCTTGCGTGTGCCGCAAACTATCTTGTGTTTTGTTTGAGTCTTTGTTGATTTTAATCGCTGTGGTTTAGATGTAATAAATATTTGAATCGGTGTTGCTAGAAACTTAACGTATGACAGCAGAACTGTTGCACTGGACCTAAAGAAATGCACTCTGTTTTCGATTTATCTGGAATGATTCAGTGTTCATATTGAACTGAAATTTGTTGTTGACGTTCATTATTGAGTTTTGAGAGTATGATAAAAGTTTTGTGACCTAATTCCAAGAATTCGGACCATGATAAATTTTACAAATACTGCTGCCAAAAGATTATTGAAACTGGAACTGAAAATAAGTCTATGTTCTAGATTTATTGTGAAGGTAGTACTGGTCCTAAATTTTTGAAATTTTGTGTAGATGATCCTTGTCCTGTTGTGGAATTGTGGTCAAAATTTCAAAACAAAAGGAGAACTGTAGAGAAAATAATAAATCATGCAAGAGCTGCTGTCAGAACTGGAAACTCTAGTTTTGTTGTTTTTGTTAATCTACTCTAGAGCCATTCTTAGAACATCTCTTTAAGTGTTAAACTTCTTTCTAAAGCTTTAATTTCTTGCTTGTCAATTTTATTTGCATTCTTTGAGTTTGTCAATTGTTATAATCCTTTTGAGTCGTGCTATTCAAATTAACTTTTATTGCTTTGTATTTGTGACCTCATGGTAAAATAATACTTTGGTGAAGCACTTTGAGTTGAATTGGCCAATACATAAAGAGTGAAATCCCCAAGCACTATTAGAGAATGATACACAATGAGGAATGAAAGTCATGTGCAGAAAAGCTTCTTGAATAAACCCACCAAAACCAAAGAGTGATACACTAGTGAGACAAAGAAACAACACAAGGAGTGCATAGTATAGGAAATTTTAATTTTTCAGCAACAATCTTTCATTGTATTCATTTGATTTGTAATTGCAAAACTCCTTATCATTAGTGGAATAATTCAAATGTGTTGACAGTGAAGTGTTTCTAAGGTCCTTGGTGCCAAAGAACTTCACCTTAGGATTTGGCTAGTTTAAGCATTACGTGTAGACGGTGGAGTGTTTCCAAGGTCCTTGGTGCCCAAGAACTTCACCATAAAACTCAGCTAGTTTAAGTTTTCCAAGTATTGGTTTTATTCTTTTAATTTCTTTCAATTTTGCAAACCGACTAGTTTTGTTTTCTTTGAGTCACCTTCATTTGTGACTTAGTGATCTCATTGTAAGAACAATTGGAAAGGTACATTGCGCAAGGCTCTGGCTAAGGAACACTTCCTGGGAGACCCCCTAGTGTGCTAGACTAGTTTGTCTTATCTTGAGAACACTTCTTCACAAAATTTAAGATGTCTAAACATTCTTTCCACCCTTGTAGCAATGAGTCGCAAGACAATACATCAGATTTTCAGAAAATATTGGAAGAACTTCGGGTTATGAAAATCAACACTGATGTACAATTTGCTAATATGGCGGAAGAAATTAAGACCTTAAAGAAGAAGGATCACAAGTATAAATCCAAAACTAGTTCATCAAAATAATATTCTAGTAGTGAAGATGAAAGAGCAGAATGGGATAGCTTAAGAGCAACTGAACACTACCAACCTATCCCTTATCACCACCATAAAAGAGAGAGAAAATCCAAGGAAATTAGAGTAGATCTTCCCCGTTTTCATGGAACTAATAACATAGATACATTCTTAGATTGGGAAATGAAGGTGGAACAATTGTTTGAGTGTTATGAAGTGAGTGAAGAAAAGAAACTTCCACTAGCTACTCTTAGTTTTCAAGGACATGCATTGCATTAGTGGACTGCCTTAGTAAGAAATAGACGTCTTCACCATGAACCAACCATAGTGTATTGGAATGATCTTAAAAATGCACTTACAAGAAGATATATTCCCTCCTACGATCATAGAGAACTCATGGATAAGCTCCATAGACTTAATCAAAAGAACATGAGTATTGAAGAATATAGGCAGAAAATGGAGTTGTACATGATGAGAGCGAGAATTAGGGAAGAAGAAAATGTAACTATGGCTAGATTCTTAAGTGGATTGAGTCTAGAGATAAGAGATAGAGTAGAACTTCTCCCTTATAGGGATTTTCGTGACTTGGTTCAAATCTGTATAAAAGTTGAACAACAAATTTTGAGAAAAAGGCCAAGTAGAAGTTCTTATTCTAACTCATCCCAAGCAAGATTTTGAGAGGGAGGGAAAATTGATAAGAGAAAAACCAATAGAAAACCCTTCCAAGGTTATAGGCCAAGAAAGTTTGAAAAGAAAAGAAGAGCATGCCACCTCCAACCGCACTAGTGATATTAAATGTTTTAAATGCTTGGGTCAGGGACATGTTAAATCTCAGTGTCCTTCCATGAGGACCATCTTAATCAAAGCCCAAGATGTATACAGCAGTGAGGAAGAGAAACATGAAGAGAGCACTAGTGAGGAGTCTGAATGTGAGGGGCGCGAAGATGTTTATGCTCATGAGGGAAAATTATTGATGATTAGGAGAACCCTCACCAATCAACCTATTCTACAAACCGAGTCACAGAGAAAGAACATTTTTCATACTCAATGTAAAATTTCTGAAAATGTATGTTCTCTCATCATTGACAGTGGTTCGTGTTGTAATTGCTGCAGTGATAGGTTGGTTGAAAAATTAAATTGAAAATGATACCCCACCCTCGGCCTTATAAATTACATTTGATAAAGGATGAGGGAGATATAAATATTAAAAATCAAGTGAAAGTTTGTACATCACCAATAAAATATAACAAGAAAACTATCCATGATGGCCTCACCAACAAAATTACTTTCACTCATAAACATCAAAAGTTTGTACTTCATCCTTTGACTCCTAACCAGGTGTTGGAAGATGAAGTCCAAATGAAACAAAAATCCATAAAAAGGGGAAACAAAGAACATGAAAATAATTGTGTTCTGAGGGTCATGTACCTTTGTCCTACTTCTAATCAAACATACATTCACCTCTGTCGCAACCGGGGTCACGACGGATACGGCGAACAAAAATAATGATATTTTCAAAATAGTGGAGTCGCCACCATAATTTATTAAAGGAAAATTATGGAAAACCAAAAACAAGATAAGGCAAGTTTGCAAAACCGGATTTAGAATCCGGAAGTCGGTTACGTGTGGCGAAGGTACTAGCGCCCCGCAACGCCCCCCCTACGGCAATACCTTTAATTAAATGAGTAAAAGAATGTGATTTCTGAAATATCTAATTTTCCCAAAAAAAAAGAATAAAATACAAATAACAACAAACAAAAATAGTTTTTAGAAGGGGCCCGACAAGGATTTGACCTCGCTCCTATGTATCTCTATCAAGGATAGAGAATCAGGGTTACGTAGTTTTTTGATGATAAGATTGTTGGTTGTTTTGATATTTTTTAATTTTTGAAAGCTTGTGTTTGAAAATAGCGTAAGCGAATGGCGTCAGTGCCAGGTTTAAAGCCTGGGCTTTGAGATACTGTGCCAGGTTTAAAGCCTGGGCTTTGAGATATAGTGCCAGGTTTAAAGCCTGGGCTTTGGGATACAATGCCAGGTTTAAAACCTGGGCTTTGGGAATTGGGGTATATATCAAATTCGGTGTTGAAAAATAACATGCAACAGTTTTATGCAACATGGAACTGACACTTTAATTTTAGCGGGATCATGCATGCAAAAATGGAATGTGAATGAATGAATTCTTGGCAATGCAAAGCTTAAATATGTGAGTTTTAAGTGGTGTATGGCGATTGTTTTGAGTATTTTGGGTGCTGTGTGGGATTGACTTTGGAAGGACATCATTGAATCTCGAAGCTGAATTAGAAATCTTTGGTATAAAGTAGATGCTCCTGGAATAAACGAGTTTTGCATGTTTTCTAACCATCACCAATTCAGGAAATAAATATAGTATACCATCTGACCAATATGCCCAAATATGATGTTTACTCTTAGTTTTAGTGGGCTACAAACATGTTACTGATGTTACTGAGGTAAATCGCTTTCTCTTTTGGATGGAAGGCTCAAAAGGGGTATCCAACACATGCATGTCAATATGCTATTATGAAAGAAATCAATTTAATTCATTTTCTATGCCAAGCTTTAAAATTGTGTCAAATCTTTTCATTATTTTTATCAATAAATTCAATGATTCCATAAACATGATTTATTGTGCAATTTTTATTATTTTCATTCCACGACATCCTTCAGACCTCGAGAAAATCTTGTAGACAACCCATGGTGTATACTTAGCAATCAAAATGCATAAGAAAGAATTCAAAAGAAAATTTCATTTCATCACAAGATAATACAGATACAATTTTAATGCATAAATTTCAATACCCAAAAATATTACACTCCCCAGACTATGGAATCATATTATACATAAAACTTTTTAACTGCGTCAAAGTTTACTGGTAACGGTAACTCTTCCCATCCATTCTTGTGAGAATTAGTGCCCCTCCAGAGAAAACCTTTTTCATCACATAAGGACCTTCATAATTTGGCATCCATTTACCGCGATGATCCTTTTGAACAAATATGATCTTTTTAACCACCAAATCTCCTTCACGAAGCTCTCGCAGACGAACTTTTTTATCAAATGCCTTCTTCATTCTGTTTTGGTATAATTGTCCATGGCATATAGCAGCTAACCTCTTCTCATCAATGAGATTGAGTTGTTCATATCTTGCCTGAACCCACTCAGCTTCTTCTAATTTGGCCCCCTTCAATACTTTGAGAGAAGGTATTTTCACTTCAAATGGTAGTACTGCTTCCATCCCATACACAAGCAAGAAAGGTGTGGCTCCCGTTGAAGTCCTCACAAAAGTGCGATATCAGTGCAAGGCAAACAGTAACATCTCATGCCAATCTTTATAGGTTACCACCATTTTCTGAATTATTTTCTTTATATTTTTGTTAGCCGCTTCAACCGCTCCATTCATCTTTGGGCGATAAGGAGAAGAATTATGATGCTTAATCTTGAACTCTTCACACAGCTCTGACATCATCTGATTATTCAGATTGGTGGCATTATCAGTGATAATTCTTTTGGGAATTCCATATTTGCAAATCAATTCCTTCTTTATGAACTTTACCACCACTTTCCTAGTTACATTGGCGTAAGATGCGGCTTCCACCCACTTGGTAAAATAATCAATGGTCACCAATATGACGCGATGTCCATTTGATGCTTTCGGTTCAATAGTTCCAATGACGTCTATACCCCACATGGAAAAAGGCCAGGGTGCGGATAAAACATTTAATGCAGTTGGTGATACATTAATTTTATCAGCATATATTTGACATTTCTGACACTTTCTCACATGTTTACAGCAATCATTTTCCATTGTCATCCAAAAATAACCAGCTCTTAGTATCTTCCTAGCCATAGAATGCCCATTCATGTGCATTCCGAAAGCTCCTTCATGCACTTCTTGCAGTATCAACTCAACTTCTTTTGCCTCCACACATCGAAGGAGTACCATATCGTGATTCCGTTTATACAGAACCTCTCCGTTTAGTACAAAACCAGAGGCTAACCTTCTCAACATTTTCTTATCATTTTCAGTGGCTGATTCCGGATATTCTCGACTTTAGAGGTATCGTTTAATGTCAAAATACCAAGGCTTGCCATCTAACTCTTCTTCGATAAAATTGCAGTAAGCTGGAAGTTCGTGACTCTTCATTTTGATTGTATGCAAGTCTCCTTCTTGGTTTAGTTTGAACATAGATGACAAAGTAGCAAGAGTGTTAGCCAATTGATTATCTTCTCGTGGAATGTGATGAAATGTTACAGCATCAAAGTATTCCATCAATCCCTTGATGTATGCTTGATATGGAATCAATTTTTTATCTGCAAAGTATTCCATCAATCCCTTGAATCGCCATAAACTTCTAAGATCTTAACTCTATATTCAATGGTCGCTCGAATTCCCATAGCACAAGCTTCATATTCTGCAATATTGTTAGTACAATTAAAACACAGTCTTGCTGTCACAGGTATATACTGATTCTCTGGGGAGATGAGTACCGCTCCTATGCCATGGCCCATTACATTAGAAGCCCCATCAAAAAATAAAGTCTATGTATTCACCTCATGGTTATACTCATCCGCATGAAACAGAGCTAAGATGTCTTCATCCGGAAAGTCAGGCAACATTGGCTGATAGTCTTCCACTGGTTGGAGAGGCAGAAAGTCAGCTAGGGCACTACCTTTTATAGCTTTCTGGGTGACATCAAGTATGTCATACTCTGACAACAACATTTGCCATCGAGCTATTCTTTCTGTGAGAGCAGGTTTTCCAAAGATGTATTTGATCGGATCTATCTTAGATATCAACCATGTCGTATGGCTTAACATATATTGTCTTAGTCGGTGAGTTGCCAAGCTAAAGCACAACAGGTTCATTCCAAAGAGGAGTATCTTTACTTGCAATAGGTAAATTTCTTGCTCAAATAATAAATGGTATGCTCCTTTCTACCTGTTTCATTGTGTTGTCCAAGTACACAACCCATTGATCCATCTAATACTGTCAGATAAAGAATAAGAGGCCTTCCAGGGACTAATGGACGCAGTATTGGAGGTTCTCTTAAATACTGTTTAATTTTATCGAATGCTATCTGATAATCTTCATTCCATTCCACCACTTGATTCTTTCGCAACAATTTGAAAATGGGCTCACAAGTGGCGGTAAGCTGGGAAATAAATCTAGCAATGTAATTTAATCATCCCAAAAAACCTCAAACTTCCTTTTCCGTGTGAGGATGTGGCATTTCCAGACTAGCACGTACTTTATCCGGATCCATTTCTATCCCTCTTTGGCTGACAATGAATCCTAGAAGCTTTCTAGATCTTACTCTAAAAGTACATTTAGCTGGGTTCAGCCTGAGTTTGAATTTCCTCAGCCTTTCAAACAATTTCCTCAGGTTGACAAGATGTTTTTCTTCAGATCGGGATTTGGCGATCATATCATCGACATATACTTCAATCTCTTTGTGTATCATGTCATGGAATAAGGTCACCATAGCCCTCTGATAGGTTGCTCCAGCATTCTTAAGTCCAAAATACATTACCTTGTAACAGAATGTACCCCATGGTGTGATGAAGGTTGTCTTTTCTATATCTTCAGGTGCCATTTTGATCTTATTGTGCCCAAAAAATCCATCCATAAATGAAAACAATGAAAACTTAGTTGTATTGTCCACCAAGATATCAATGTGCGGTAATGGGAAATCATCTTTCGGGCTAGCACAATTCAAATCTCGATAATCTACACACATTCGAACCTTTCCATCCTTCTTTGGTACTGGAACCACACTGGCCATCCATTGAGGGTATTTTGCTACTGCCAAAAATTCAGCATTGAACTATTTTTCTACCTCGTCCTTTATTTTCAATGATACCTCCGGTTTCATTCTTCTCAACTTCTGCTTGATTGAAGGGCGTTCTGGCTTGAGTGGTAATTTATGTTGCACAATGTCAGGGTCTAATCCAGGTATATCTTGGTAAGACCAGGCACAAATATCCCTAAATTCTCTTAACAAAACACACAATTGCCCCTGTATTTCTTTTGTCATCCCTGTTCCTATCTTGACTCCTTTTTTCTCATTTTCAACCCCTAAATCGACTACCTCTACATCCTCTTGATGTGGTTTTAACTCTCTTGCTTCTTGCTTGACTAATCTTAACAATTGAGGAGGGGGTTCCCAGTCTTCTTCATAATCATCTTCCATGTTATTGACGGGGAGTGTAAAATTAGGGTATGAGATATTGACATTGTTATTTTCAAAAGATTCATCAACATATTTGCATTATTCAAGTTTATGAAAATAAATAGGAAAGAAAGAAAAAGTGAAGAAGAAAATGAAAACACGATTTTATTATGCAAATGCGCAATACTGCATTCTCAAAGGGAAACAATTCAAATTCAGAATGCAATAAACAAAACAACAAATCCTAAAAACCAACCCATGAAAACAACAAATACCCTAAAGCTCTGGGCAAAGCAATAGGGTTGACCGAAAAACATTACATTTTGTCTCTACTAAACACCATATGTACGTCTACAGATTCCCAATTGCCAATTTCTTCATCAGAAAGACAAGGGTGCACATGATTGAAGCTCTGATCTCCGTGCCTCTGCTCAATAAATGCCACTTGATCAAAATTGATCTAGGCTGCACATGGGAATTTCTTTACTTCTCGGCTCCCGACCCTCTACTTTGGCTTGACTTCTTTCAATTCTTTCCTCAATGATTCTCCTTCGATCAGCATGAGTAGATTTGTATCCCAAATCATACCTCCCTTTGTTTTCCACCAATTTCAGTGGCCTTACAGATCATGTATTATTTTTGCCCAAGCCACTACCATATTTATACCCCTCTTTCATCATAGTCTTGGCCACCATCAAAGATGCACTAGACAGACATGGATTTACTTTGAAAGGCTCTACATAGGTTGCACTAACGATCTCTGGAGCCTGAAATGAAGTTTTTAAAGCCTCTTCTGTGGCTTCAATATAGGGAGTTGATGTCGACCCACATACTACCAAGTCCTCCTCTCCAGAAACTATAATCAATTTGTCATCAACTACAAATTTTAGCTTCTGATGCAAAGTAGATGGAACTACTCCAGCCGTGTGTATCCAAGGTCTTCCCAGCAGGCAGTTGTACGCTGGTGATATGTCCATTACTTGGAATACAATTTGGAGTGTGCACGGACCGACTTGTACTGGTAGTTTCACTTCCCCTATAACCTCTCTTTTACTACCGTCAAAAGCTCTCACCACCATGGTACTAGGACATAGATGAATCCCTTCACCATGCAATTTGTTCAATGTGGTTTTCGGCATTACATTCAGAGAGGAACCATTATCAACTAGCACCCGTGATATAAAATGATTCATGCACTTGACAGAAATGTGAAGAACTTTGTTTTGACCTCTGCCCTCTGAAGGTATTTCTTCCTCAGTAAAAGTTAAGTAATTATTAGCAGTGATGTGACTAACAATTCCTTCAAATTTATCCAAGGAGAGATCTTGTTCCACATGAGCTCCGTTTAAGATCTTCATTAATAAATTTCGATGAGCAGTCGAGTGCATTAATAATTCTAACAAAGACACCCTTGCAGGCATCCGGTTCAACTGATCCACCACTTTGTATTCGCTTTGTTGGATGAACTTCAGAAACTCAGAAGCTTCTTCATCAGTAATCTCCTTTCTCCCTCTCTCTTCGGGCTCTGAATCAACTTGCACAACCTTTCCTTTCAAATGCAACTTTGCCTTTTCCATTGCCATTTCTTCTTTATTCTTTTTATAGCTTGTTTCACCCCTTAAGTCAGGATGAGCAAAAAGACATCCGCTCCTAGTCATACCTCCAATTCCAGAGATGTTATTGATTGTTGTCTTGCCTTGCTCAACCGATTCTTCTTTTTGTTCTCCTTGAACTATACTAACACGATATGACCAGGGAACAACTTTATTATCTTTATATGCAAAGGGCAATGGTGTTTGAATTACTAGAGATTGTCACCCTGAAGGCATGGGAACGACTGCTTTAGTAAATTGAATGACTAATGGTTTAGGCCTCTGTGGAAGCCATTCTTCTCCGGTAAACACTTCTCCTTCTTTCCTTTGATGACAAACTTGTAAAACATGCTTGTCCATCAAGTCTTGCAAAAACTCTTTAAACTCAAAACACTCATCAATGGAATGTGTTTCTTCATTTCATGGATACTCCTAACCAAAATCGGACCTCCTTCTTTCATAATAGCATTCACCGTGGAGCTTGTATGTCCAGATAGTGGATTTTGCTCAACACTCGGCTTTTGTTCTTGGAAAGTAAGCCACTTAGAATCAATCAAAGATTGCACTTTATACTTGAGGGCTCGACAATTCTCAGTTGAATGACCAATCTCCTCACTATTATATTCATATTTTGCGTTGGGTCATAATATCTAGGATATGGTGGTTATACCACCTTTGCCGGACATAAGACCACTAGTGAATTCTTGAGCAAATTTGGCAAGAGCTCTGTGTAGGTCATTGGAAGGGGAGTAAAATTCACAACTTTCCCTCCCGAACTATTATTCTTCTGTCCATAGCTTGGATTTTGTGCTTGATTAAAGCTCTGACCTCCAACATTGGGCTGTAATGCATTGTTGGGGGTAAATGGAGGTTTGTATGCAGTTGACGGCCTAGGAGTATTCTAAGAATAACTTGGCATGGCATTTGCAACATACGTAGATGAGGATCTATAATTAGGAAGATATTGTGATCGATATCCTCCCCAATAAGATGCAGTAGAAGCCGCTTGAACCTCGCCCTCTTTCTTCTTACTAGGATTGAACCCTGGTTTCTTAACACTAGTGGCTACAGAAGAACCTTGTGTTATCTTTCCACTCTTGAGTCCATGTTCAATTCTTTCTCCAATAGTGACAATATCGGAGAAATTGGAAGGAACACTTCCGAGCACATGTTCATAAAAAGGAGCTTGTAACGTTTCTATGAACATGGTCTTCATTTCTTTCTCATATAGCGGATGTTCAACTTGGGCGGCCAACTCTCTCCACCTCTGCGCATATTCTTTGAAAGTTTCCAAACTCTTCTTTGCCATATTCTGTAGTTGCATTCTGTCCGGAGCCATGTCCATATTATATTTGTACTGCTTCAAGAAAGCATCTACCAAATCTTTCCATGATGAAATCCGAGTTGGTTCAAGGTGCATGTACCAGTTCAATGCCACACCCCACAAACTATCCTGAAAGCAATGAATCAGAAGTTTTTCCATTGTGTGCATGAGCTGCCATCTTCCTACAATACATAGTCAAATGGCTTTTTGGACAAGTGGTCTCCTTATACTTCTCAAAGTCTGACACTTTAAATTTCTGGGGAATTACTACATCCGGTACTAAACATAGACCGGCAGCATCTCTGAACTCATAACTATCTCAACCTTCAGTTGCCCTCAATCTCTCCTCAAGGACTTGTAGCTTATTTTTCGCTCTATCAGCATCAAGAACCGCAGTAGTCGGAGCTACAACTTCTGTTTTGGACTCACCTCCCAAAGTCACATTTAAAACCTTGGGTTGAGTAGTAGTTGTCCTACCCCCTTGTTCAACAGCGACATGGGCATTTTCCGTTATATGTGGCATTTGTGGTGGAACTTGATTCTGATCAACATAATTCTCATACGGTGGGGTGTAACCCAGCCGAACCTCATCATACTGGGTTTCTGTCACCGCCATGTGAGAAGAAGCTGACTCTTTGTTCTTAGCAGTAGCATCTCGTTTGTTGTTTAGAGTTTAGGGTTTAGGGTTTCGAGAATCTGACCCAACTGATCTTTTAGGCCATGAATCTGATTCACTTTATCTTTCAAATCACTGATGTCAGCTTTCATTGTTTTCATCGTTTCCTTCCAGTCTTCCATATTCTGACGATTGGCGCGAGTCCTATATGGATGTCGTGGGAATTTAGCCGTTATTGGTTTCTTTGAATTTTATTTAAGATGAATGAAAAAGTGAAATATGAGCAAAACACAACTAGTCAGAAACTATAAAATTGTGTAATTGATACGTAATTAAATGGAAATTAACACAGATTTGGAGTCTCAAGAAACTGATTTATTTAAGGAATTCAAATTAATACATCTTCAACGGAAAAACAAAAGGAAACTGCTATCAATCCCTAGCACGGGCAATCAAAATCTTCATTTGCTCTACTAGCCACTTGCAATGATCAAGGAAAATCTGAACTTCTCGTGGAGGATCACGGAACGTCACTGCATCAGCCTCTCATAACATTCTGGGTACGTCCTCGATAGCCCCATTAGCTAGAGCAGCCAATTGGGAAAAATTCCTTTGCCAGTGTACCACATCCTTTTCCTACTCAACCATGTAATCTCTTGCACGAGTCATTGCAGCTTGGTGCCTTTCTTCCAATTCTAATAGTAGCGTACGTTCCTTATTCACCCTTTCTTCACAGATAACCATTGTCTCCTCCACTTGATGTTCCATGATGTTGACCTGTATTTGAAGATCTTGCAATCTTTTCACGACTTCTTGCTTGTCTTTTTTAATGTCCTCGTACAAATTTTTCCACTGACGTTTAGCTAATAAAGCCGTGTTCTGCTCTTGTAATCTCATTGTTAGCTCTTTGTTTGCTGCAGACAGATCTTGTTTGATCCTATATGTATAATCCCTTTCGGCTCTTTGTTTCTTGATCAAACCTTCATATGCTTCTGTCTTCTCCTCATATTCTCTATTGAGATCTGCATAGCTATGTTGTAAGCCCAGTAGGTCATCAGCCATCTTGACATTCTTCTCTTTCAATCTTGCAACTTCCTCCTTCAGCTTCTTTACTTCCCCTGACTCTATATCTTGGTTTTGTTCTTCATTTCTCGACTGAGTGGAGATTCTTCGGAAACGTAGCTTGACTTGATTAACTCTCTCCGTGACCCATTAATGATAAGGAATTTCTCTATCTATCCCCCATGCTCTCGAATCCCTCTCCATACAGATCACCTTTTTCCATGCGGTCCTAATATGTCGGAGAGTTTCAGTAGCATCTCCTTCCCCATGGTAAGTCAGCAAAGTAGTAAGCGAAACAGCTATCGGCGAACCTCTTATAGGATACCCAAACTGTCTTTGAGCCAGAATCGGATTGTAGTTAACACAACCTTTAGTGCCTATGAGTGGCACATTTGGGTAGTTCCCACAATAATATATGATGCTCGACTTCTGCTGCCAAGATGGATGCCACTTTATCTTTTCTTGAGTCAGTCTTGAGAGAAACTCACCCCAATTTGTTGTTCTCTTTACTTCAAGCTTGCGTTGCATTACCTCTTCAACAGGGCATTGAGCACTGATGCCTTTTTCCCCTATGCGAGATAGGAGCCAGACATAAAACACAGGTAGACAACACATCAACTTTCTTTTCCCCATGTCATAGCACAAATGAAGAGCTATATAGACATCAGCCAAGATTGTTGGGACTGGATTTTCCGATCGAGTCTTACTTGCAATAAATACATCGATTGCAGCATAGTCGACCAAATCTTCGACATTAGGGAACAATATAACACCATATAGTGTAAGAGCTAGAACATCCATGAAAGTCTCCCAATTTTTGTTGGTCAGCTAACTGATGCAAATAGCTTTCCAAAAACTTTGGGATAAATCCTCCTACACCTTTCTTGTTTACTAGGGCACTTTCCAGTTCTTTTGGGTGAACTTTCATTATCCCAGATAGAGTCGAAACAAAAGCATGATGTTCAACATATATGTACGGAGACTTCCCCTCCAAAGATAAGTCTAAAATCTGCTCAAACTCTTCAAGTGTTGGCACCAGTTGAAAGTCTTGGAATGTGAAAGCTCTGACAAGTGGGTCATAATATTGTGCAAAGGCCGTGATCAAGGAAGTCTGCACCTCTATGTCGAGCAAACCTAGAAAATTTCCATATTTTTTCCTGAAAGAGTTTCTCTGAACTGCCCTGAGCCTTCGTCCCAATGCCCTGATTCCAAATAGATTATTCTCTCTGGCTTTTATCGGCAGTTTTACTTTCAAATCATCTTCAGATTTCATTTTGACTCTAGAACTTACATTAATTTCCATTCTTTTTGACAAAAGACACAACTTTATAATTTCTGACCTTAAAATAAAACAATTGAGACTATGTGAGAAAAAGAAATGCATGCAATGCAATGAAGAAAAGCTTGAGCTAAACTTCATATGTCATGATAAAAATAATGGATGCTTTGTATGAGAGAAGAAATCAATGCAATGGATAAAAATATTTTTATTATTCTTTCTTAAAAAAAATGAGGTGGAGGGTAGAGGCGTGCAACATATCTCCCTTTGTGCCCTAAACAAGGTTCAATATGCTTAGGGGTCTAAGGCATTAGATGCACACTCACAAAGGTAAGCTCTTAACTCTTAAAGGTATAAGGCCACTAGAGCTACGGCTCCCCTCACTACATTACCCACAACAGTTGGTAGCCAACTTGCGTAAGCATACAAGTGAAGAGAGCAGACTCTAGCTGGGGTTCTCGCAATAGCCAGAATGGGAAGTACATCCTCATTAACATTGCTACACAACCCCTTCTAATTCTAAGATTCCCCAGATCCGGGTATAGGCCCCCACTCATGATATGAACAAGTATGCGTGTGTGTCAAGGGAGAATTTATGCACCCAACTCCCACCTGCAAAACAACCAGAAAAGTCCCAAGCAGGTATACAACATATATAACAGATATAACATGTCATCTACCCTAGGGTTCAATTATTCCAACATCAATAAATAAACAATCATATATACAAAAAGAAAGGGAAAGATAAATATTAAAAAAAACCACACTAATTTTTCTTATTTAATCAAATTGGCCTGACTCTCAAACAGTCCCCAGTGGAGTCGCCATCTGTCGCAATCGGGGTCACGACGGATACGACGAACAAAAATAATGATATTTTCACAATAGTGCAGTCGCCACCATAATTTATTAAAGGAAAATTATGGAAAACCAAAAAAAAGATAAGGCAAGTTCACAAAATCGGATTTAGAGTCCGGGAGTCGGTTACGTGTGGGGAAGGTACTAGCGCCCCACAACGCCCGCCCTACGGCGATACCTTTAATTAAATGAGTAAAAGAGTGTGATTTTCTGAAATATCTATTTTTCCAAAAAAAAAAGAATAAAATGCAAATAACAACAAACAAAAATATTTTTTAGGAGGGGTCCCACAAGGATTTGTCCTCGCTCCTACGTATCTCTATCAAGGATAGAGAATCAGGGTTACGTAGTTCTTTGATGATAAGATTGTTGGTTGTTTTAATTTTTTTAATTTTTTGAAAGCTTGTGTTTGAAAATAGGGTAAGCGAATGGCGTTAGTGCCAAGTTTAAAGCCTGGGCTTTAAGATACAGTGCCAGGTTTAAAGCCTAGGCTTTGAGATATAGTGCCAGGTTTAAAGTCTGGCCTTTTAGATACAGTGTCAAGTTTAAAGCCTGGGCTTCGAAATACAGCGTCAGGTTTAAAGCCTGGGCTTTGGGATACAATGCTAGGTTTAAAACCTGGGCTTTGGGAATTGGGGTATATATCAAATTCGGTGTTAAAAAATAACATGCAACAGTTATATGCAACATGGAACTGACACTTTAATTTTAGCGGGATCATGCATACAAAAATGGAACGTCAATGAATGAATTCTTGGCAATGCAAAGCTTAAATATGTGAGTTTTAGGTGGTGCATGGCGACTGTTTTGGGTATTTTTGGGTGCTGTGTGGGATTGACTTTGGAAGGACATCATTGAATCTCCAAGCTGAATTAGAAATCTTTGGTATAACGCAGATGCTCCTGGAATCAATGAGTTTGCATGTTTTCTAACCATCACCAATTCAGGAAATAAATATAGTATACCATCTGATCAAAATCAAAAGTTCGGGATAAAATCCAGGATTTATTTTCGACTTCCCAAATTTACCATCGTCAAAGCTCGTACCTACCGATCACAGATCTCCATCCATGTCAACACGTATCAGTCAGCCGAATAAAGTACCCTTTAGCTTTGAGCACATTCAAATGGGCACAAGCGTAACGAACCCTCAGGAAAATCATGCATTCTAAACGGTTCCAAAAGGTCAAATGGCCTCTTTGACCAAGAAAATTGGCCTATTTTAAGTCCGTCCCAATATTGCAGTGGCCAATAAATCTTTGTTTCATATCAACAACTGGTTCAGGTAGATAACATGTTCTACTGCTCTGTGACGATGATGAGGGTGATTCACATCCAACATCGTTAATCAAATTTAGTTCAACACACTAAACGGTTGGAAGAAACCAAAGGAAAAATAAAGGAATCATCATGTCTTCTTCCCCTCAATTTCCCCTTTGCTTGTTGGTGACAGCATGGCATCATGCACTACAAATACAGAAAAGCATCATTCTCAAATTGCTTAAGGACATCATTTTGATTGTTTAGCTTCGCAACATCTATAGGAGTTTTCCCGTCCATATTCTGGAGAGTAACTACAACATCATTTTCAAGGAGAAGGGCCAGACAGTCCTTTCTGCCATAACCAGCTGCGTAATGAAAAGCAGTGTTCATATTCTTGTCCAAAGCATCCACTTTGGCTCCAGCCTTAAGGAGAACTTGAGCGCACTTCACCTCGCCATATCCACAGGCAAAATGCAAAGCGGTCCTTCCTTCTGAATCTTCTTCATCCTTGTCAGCCCCAGAGGCTAGTGTAGTTTTCAAACCCTCCACATCACCAACACTAGCAGTATGATGAACAATTGATTCATCTTCAATTCCCAAATCTTCTGTCTCATCTCCCTCAGAATTTTCAGTAGTTGCACTTACATCTCCAGAATTTGCAAGACCCATTGCTTGTCCCAACTTCCGCAAAACATCCTCATCATTCCAGTACCTCATCATAGCAGCAGGATCACCAGTTTCTATCTCCTCCAAAATATGTTTCAATAATGGATCCTCCTTGATGCGTGTCATTCTTTCTTCAAGCTGGTCTTTATTTGATGGATTAGCGAAACTTTCAAGCATGGTAGACATAGATGGATCCTGCATCAATGCATTACCCAGACGCTCGGCCATGGTCATAAAATTAGGATTCTGCATAACCTGTTGCATGGTTGAAAAATATTGTTGGTCATCAAAGTTAGGAACGCCATCCTGTGGAGCTTCTTGAAAAGTTTTCTGAAGCTGTTCAACCATCTGATTGAATGATGGATCTTGTGCTATTTGTTCAGCCAATTCAGCTGGAGGACAAGAGGTACCTTCCCGAAAATCATGTTGTCTTAGGGTCCCATCTTCACTAGCACTCCATACTACATTAGGGTTGCCATCTTCAATAGCCAATTTCTTGACTCTTCGAGCATGGAATTGGTAAAGAGCAGATGGAGCAATGATCACCGTCTAATTGTAAGTGATTCAACGGTGTGATGGGTATGGACTCAAAGGGTATGATCATGTGCGTGCATGCAGATGCCATAGGAATAATTTTGAAGGTGTTTTTTATTCTATGCAATGAATGTATAACGAGACTCAAAAACAAGTAAAAATAAAACATACCGGATACCTGAAGTTGGTCTTTTTTTTTCTCTGTGCTTTCTTCTTCCTCTAATCAATACCCTTTCTTGTTCTCCTTTTTTCTTTCTCCGTGTTCCCCCCTTGTTCTCTCTTCCTTTCTTTTGTTATTATTTTTTCAAATGAAGGTGGTTCAAACCAGTTATCACTCTTTAATCCCATTCTTTTTGTTTATTAGTTTTTAATTTTATTTTATGTAGTGGAGAAGGTGGGTTGTTATCTGAGCAGTTTCAAAGTTGTTTTTTTATATATTTTTTCAAATAATACGAGGAGTTAAGCGATAGGGAATTTAGAGAAGATTGACGTATTCTTTTTTTTTTATTTTTATTATCTTGAACGTGCAAATGAAGGAAACAGTTTGAAAACAATTTTCTTTTCTTGTTATTTTTATTATTTTTTATTTTTAGGTTCTGTTGTTTCAATTTATATTTTTATTTTCATTTTTTATTATTAATTATTTTTTTAAAATCACCACCTTTTCTCTTTGTTTTAAGTTTTTTTTCATGGAAAAATTAAAAAAAAATTATTTATTATTTTTTTCAAGAAAACTCAAATTAATAAATATATATTCTGTTATTATTTATTTTTTCATTTTCTCTTTTTTTCCACTTTATTATTATGTTTTAATTTAAAAGATTACCCGGACAAAATCGGGTGTTGACAATCTCGGAAGACAATTTTTGTTGAGTTATTTTCTTTTCCAAGTTTCTATGAATATGACTTTACAGTCTATAATAGATCGGTCTTGTGCAAAGTTGTTAACAATGGATAAGCAAAATTTTGACTTTAAACAGCTTGACAAGGAAGAAAAATGGAAATATAAAAAAGAACATAAAAATGTTTTTAGGATTCAACCTGATTTTGGGAGAAGCTTGCTCCACAATCTAGGTTACCCTAACCCTAGTTTCTCCTACACACTACTTAGGTAGCTTGTAAGGCAATCTAGGGTTTGGAGAAGCTTGCTCCACAAGCTAGGTTACCCTAACCCTAGCTTCTCCTACACACTACTTAGGTAGCTTGCAAGGCAAGCTAGGGTTTCTAACCCTAGCTTCTCCTACACACTACCTTAGCTTGCTAGAGAAACTACTAGCTTTTTCTTCTTCTATAACTAAGAGGTTTAGGAACCTCTGTTGTAGACTTGATTTGAATAATGGAATGTTGCCAAATTTTCAGCACATTACTTCAAGTTTCACATTGAGTTTCTTCTCCTAGAAGCTAGAAGCTCTCTCTTGAAGGTTGGCCCAACCTCCTTCAAGGCTTTCACTATCTGCTTCACCAAAACCTCACCAATTTTCACCTTCACGCTTCCTTCCATGGTGAATTCTTCCACATCCATTGCTTCCGCATCATGAGGAGTTTCATCCACTTCTTCTATTCGGTGCTTCAAGGTTTCATCATGCTCAACTTCCATTGAAGCTTGCATAAGAAGCTAAGGCACCTAGGAGCTCCTCCATTAGTAGAACTTCTTCCCTATAAGGATTTCCATAACTTGGTCCAAATTTGTATTATAGTTTAGAAACAAATTTTGAGAAAAGGACCTAGAAGAAGTTCATATCCCCAAGCAAGATCTTAAGAAGGAGGGAAAATTTGTGAGAGAAAAACCAAGAGAAAACCCTTCAAAAGCCATAGTCTAAGAGAGTTCAAAAATAAAAAAAGAGAATGCACCTCAAACCGCACTAGTAACATTAAATTTGAGTGTCCTTACATCAGAACCATCTTAATTAGAGCCAAAGATGTATATAGTAGTGAGGAAGAGAAAAATGAAAAGAGAACTAGTGAGGATGCTTATGCTTATGAGGGGGAATTATTAATGATTAGGAGAACCCTCAATAATCAAACTAGTCCACAACCCGAGTCATAGAGAGAGAAAATATTTCATACTCGGTATAAAATTTTTGAAAATGTATGTTCTCTCATTGATAGTGGGTTATGTTGTAATTGATGTAGTTCTAGGTTGTTGATAAATTAAATTTGGAAATGCTTCCCCACCCTAAACCTTATAAACTACATTGGATAAATGATGGAGGGGGACATAAATGTTAAAAATCAAGTGAAATTCAAGCTCTCGGTATGTAATTATGTCGATGATGTTTGATGTGATGTAGTTCTTATGGAGGCTTACCATGTTTTATTAAGGAGGCCATGGCAATTTGACAAGAAAACTATTCATGATGGCCTCACCAACGAAAGTACTTTCACTAATAAGCATAGAAAGTTTGTACTTCATCCTTTGACTCCAACCCAGGTGTTGGAGGATCAAGTCCAAATGAAAAAAAAAATAGATAGTGAAAAAAAAGTCTGAAAATCCAAAATCTAAGACCTAAAGATGAGTCTGAGGTGTGGGAGCTTAGTGTTCCTTCCCACGAGGTCACTCAAAAGGAGAATTTCTTGACTAAAAATTCTATAAAACATTTTCTACTTACTAAGCAACTCCATACCTCCTGTTGTGTAAAGGAACACTCACGTGTACACCATCTAATGAATTTGAACCCAAGGTTTTATCTCCCCAAGTTGAAAAAATTTTAAAAGAATTTGATGATGTTTCACCTAGTGATGGTCCTACGAGATTGCCACCTTTTAGGGGAATAGAGCATCAAATCGATTTTGTTCCCAACAGATCGGCATACAAAACAAATCTAGAGGAGACAAAGGAGATAGAATCTCAGGTTCAAGAATTGTTTAGGGGTTAAAGAAGGAAAACTTTGTATACCCCTTGGTTCACATAAAAAAACTCCTTCCTTGTAAAAGAAACACATAAAGGAGGTCTCATGGGGCATTTCGGGGTAGAGAAAACTTTGAGCATGCTAAAAAAACAAAATTTGGCCTCATATGGGACGGTACATTTATTGCATGGCCTACACATCTCCTAAAGGTCATTTCTAAAAAACATAAGGTATGATTATCATCATTTCTCTTCATGTTATTTAAATTAACACTTAATTTTGTTTAAATTAATATATTTAGTTTTGTTATTTTCTATTATAGGACACTGGGAGTAAACAGAAATCACCAAGTCCTGACCCACAGCCATACCAACAACAACAGACATATGTGAATCCAATTCAGGAGTTGTTTAGGCTTTCTCACATCATGTATGATTCACCTTGTCCAATTTCGTGGGATCATAGAGTGTTTGGTGTCAACAATGGTGGTATGCCACTCTACATATACATGAATGATATAATGGAAATCGCCATGGGATCCCAAATGTTAAACATTACAGTTATTCAGTTATGGATGATGTAAGTATATTTTAGAGTTACACATTTTTACATTTCTTAATATGTTTTTACTGATATTGAATATATTAACAATGCAGGTACATAAACAAATTAGCTTATAACTCAGGGTATTCTGATATCTATGGATTTCTTGAACCACAAAGCATACAAATGACTGGAAATAAAAGGTTGGAATGCCAAAATTATATACAGAAATGGATTGGAGAATCCAGAAAGAGCATTTATTTTGCCCCAATTATTCAATCGTAAGTTATTAATCTTTATATTTTTTATTTCAAGTAATTTAGAGAACATCAATAATGGATTCATTATTTTAGGAGCCATTGGCAACTAATGGTTGTTTGTCCTTTGGATAAAACTGTGATCTGGTTCTATTCACTGCATAAGAAGCCAAGTAATGACATCAAACAAGTGGTACAAGGGTACGATTTAATTTACCTTATAAAATATTGATCTTGTTTGTATAATATACAAGTTATTACTAATCATCTTTGATTTTAGTGCAATTAATGTTATTAATGTACTTGGCGGTAGATCTATATCCTCATCCCATACCCTACGTTGGGTGCAGCCTAAGGTACTTTTATTCTTAATTGAACCTATTAAATTCATTGTAGACTTGTTTAATGAATTAACTTTGATGAAATTGTAGTGTAACAAACAAAAAGGAAGTTGGGAATGTGGCTACTACGTCGTGCATTGGATGAAGACTATAGTCCAAGCCCATATCACCGACTCTTGGGAACATGTATGAAAGTGTTCAAAATAGATAAAATTATGATGAGGATATGATGATAACTACTAACACAATTATTCTATTTCAGTTGTTTATCGATCCAGAACCAATTGAACACAAGTACATAGAAGATATTCAAACAGAATGGGCAACTTACTTCATTGAGAAGAGAAATGAAATCTCATAGTAAACTTGTAGTAAGTTGTAGTATATTGTAATAACTTTCTAGTATAATGTATAGTAATATTTGTCTAAGTTGTAGTATATTGTAACAACTTTCTACTGTATGCATATATAGACTTATATAATGTTTGTGTCAATACTTAGAATTCTTGTGTTTGTGGAAACTTGAATTTTGAATTGAGTATGTATTGTATTGGAGATATTAGATTTTGAATTTTGAATTGAGTATGTGTTGAATTGGAGATTTTGGATTTTAGTTTTGGTAGCAGCAAATGAATTTTGGCAGCAATTGAATTTTTGTATTGGGCAGCAACTATTCGCTGCTGCCATTTTTTTAAAAAAAACTGGCACATACCAACGCGGTTCCCTCTACAACCGCGCAGGTATATGCCAATTTCTGTATATTTTTGTACCTTCTATGCCATTTTTCAACGTGGTTTCTGAAGAACCGCGGTGGTATGTTATACTTTCCATCGCGGTTGTACAACCGTGTTTGTATCTTTAGTACTTTTTATCACGATTGTACAACCGCGCTTATAAGCCTTATACAACCGCGATTAAATGTCTTTTTTCTAATAGTGACTTAGTCTACACGTTTCAACCTAAGGAGTTTATGACATATAATTTGGGTCATAAAATTGAAAGCTAATAATCAAAACAACACTTTTGACCAATTAAAATCAAAGCAAACTCAAACAAAATTAAGGACAGCTTGTGGCACACACAAAAACACCTAAAACCATACGTTTTCTTGACAGTTCAAGGAGATTGATGTATTTTGAACCGTTTAAATTCAACTAGACTACTTTCAATCGATGGAAAACTTTCAAAACATGTAAAATTTGAAACAACACGAAAAGTGGAAACAAACAAGAAGGAATCAAGAACTTATCTCTTGAAGAACCTATATTCTTGATACCAAATGATGAAGGTGCTCCTAGGTGCTCATAGCTTCTAGTGCAAGCTACACTTGATGTGGTGTAGGAAGCTACGGTGGAAGCTTCTTGTTGAGGTGAAGTAGGTGATTCAAGCCTTGAAGGAGGTTAGGCCAACCTTCAAGAGAGAGTCTCTATCTTCTTGGAGAAGAAACTCAATAGGAAACTTGATCAATGTGCAAAAAATTCAGCAGCATTTCACTATGGTAAATCAAGCTTACAAGAGAGGTGTCTATACGGAAGGAGTCAAGGATTAAGATTGCTCGCTTCCAAGGTGGTCTTCGATATGAGATTCGGGATAAATTGGAATTCTTACTCTAAAGTGATCTAAATGACTTGGTACATATGTGAATTAGGGTTGATCAACAGCTCGAAAGAAAGACCAGTTCTAAGAAGGACTATTCTATCATGTCCTTCTCCCAAGATGATTACAAGATGGACTGGTACCCCTCCAATTATGTGAAACCATGAGAAAAAGGAAAAGAAAAAGAGAAAGAGAAAGAAAAATAAAGAGAAAAAGAAAAAAATAAAAAAAAGAATCTTCAGACTCCAAATGGAGGGATGTTCAGTGCTTTAGATGTTTTGAACGGGTTCATTATTCTTTTGAGTGTTTTTGGAAAAGAATTATGACTATTAATGAATACGATATTAAAATCATTGAAGATTCCACGTCTTTCCACAGTGAAGACAAAATTTCAGAGTCTGAAAAAGAAATTGAGCTTTGTGAAGGAGACCAACTTATGGTGAGAAGGTTGTTGAAAAATCAACCTAGTGAATTACAACAGTCTCAACAAGAAAATCAATTTCACCCTTATTGTAAGGATTTTGAAAATATTTGTTCGGTGATTATGGATGGAGGTTCTTACTAACTGTTGTAGTTTCAGGTTGGTAGATAAGTTGTCTTTGACTATTAAACATCATCTAAAACCTTACAAACTTCAGTGGATTACTAATGAAGGGGTTATAATAGTTAAAAACCAAGTAAATGTGCCAATATCCATTGGGAAATATAAAGAATAAGTGATTTGTGATGTAGTACCAATGAAGGCTAGAAATATCTTACTTGGTCGACGATGGCATTTTAACGAACAAACTTTACATGATGGCCTCACTAATAAGATTAGTTTCCTTTATGAGGGTAAAAACATCATTCTTTGTCCTCTTACACCTAGGATGAAATAAAAATGATTGAAACATTAGAAAAAGAAAAACATAAAAAGGAAAGGAATAAAACTAAGGAAAAACAATAAGAAGGAGAGTTAGAATTAGTTTATAGAAAGGAACGTGTTAAAAGAATTTGTATCCTTCTTAAATCTTCTTTAGAAAAAGGTACAAACTTTAATTATTCTTGTGAAAAGTTTTAAAAACTTCACTTCGATAAATTATTGTATTACACAAAGCAATGGTAACAAAGTGAACAAAAATATGCCCTTCATGGTTCAAATAAAAATTATTTTAAAAACAAAAAAATAAAGGGCATTCTTTCTTCAATCTTCTTTGCTTTATATAATAAAATTCATTTCACTTCTATTTTCTTTCTTGTACAAATAGATATTTGACCCTAGTGGAAAATGATGAACTGAAATGAAGTCTACAGTCAATGAGCGTCATGCAAGATCTGAGGAAAAATCCTTTTCAAGAGGGAGTTTATGATGTAATCTTGTCTCTAAGACTGCATATAAAAATAAAGAAGTCATTGAGCTAGAGCCTTAACTAGGAGTTTATTAGGAGTTTGGGCCCTAATTGGGTTTGTTTAGGCCTCTAAACAAACTTTTGGGCTAAAGTATAAAATTAGAGAATACCACTCTAGAAACTTTGGAGCTTCAAGATTACAATACACTAATAGAATAAATGGATACTACAACAGGATACAACGTCGATTAAAAGAAAACCATTATAAATGAAAATGCAATGGTAGTTTTGTAAATAAAAGATGACATATTACAACGATTTAAAAGATAATTGATGTAGAAAGTGAGCAAAAAAAATTAAGTTTAAAAAATTTGAAATAATTATTTGACGCGTATATACTATATCACTTACAAGTGCAAACGATGTAAAAGAGTGGAAGATATTACATCGATTGCCAAAGCAACCAATGTAGAATGGCACGATGGATATGGCATACCAGAAAATTCATGCTTGTTCCAATGATTGTATATTGTATAGAAAAGAGTTTAAAGCATTGCACAAGTGTCCTAGATTGGGGTATCACAATACAAAGTCAAGGATCATAACGATTACGAATATGACATTAAAAAAGGGTCCTCTTGCAAAAGTATTATGGTATCTTTCAATCATATTGTGATTCAAACATTTATTTGCTAATGTTAATGATGTAAAGAACTTGACATGTCATGCAAAAGGAAGAAAATGTGATCGGTTGTTCTGAAATGTTGTTGATTCACTGCAATAAAAGAAAATCACTTGTTTGTATCCTGAGTTTGGAAGTGATCCAAGAAATAGCAAACATAGTTTATGGTCTGTTTTGGTCATTATTTACAATTTTTTTATTGGTTGTATATGAAGAGAAAATATATGATGTTGTCTATGATGATATCAAGACCAAGACAACCCAGAAATGACATAGATGTTTATCTAAGTTCATTGATAGAAGACTTAAGGTTGTTATGGCATGAAGGCGTAGAGGTTTTTTATGCATATGGACCCAAAACTTGAAGTTTCTTTAATGAGTTGAAAGAGAACAAAAACTAGTAGAAAATAAAATGATTTTATTTGTTGTTAATACTTTTATTTATTATTATTATTATTATTATTTTTAATTTTATAATTAAACAAAAGAAAAGCCAAAGAAAAACTATTATAATCCATTATAGTGGTCCGTAATAAATTATGAGTGCACACATATAAAACTTTAAAACACTTATTCTTTTAACAACGTTTCAACTTTTATCAAAATAACAAACTCCAATTACCTATATAGTTGATAAATAAATGAAATGAATGCAAAAATAATCAAAGAAAAAAAAATATTAGTTTAGTTTGGGAGCTAGATTGAATTTCTTGCAATAGGGATTCAATTAGCCATCCTTTTAAGGTTATGGATTTATTTGGATAATTTATCGATAAGACAATTCGAAGATATAAAATAATTAGAGAAACCGTACAAAAGAACTTTTATTTGACTTATATAGTTAATTTTAATTTAATAAAAAATTTATTTCAGTTTTTCATATTTTTTCCCTAAAAAATCTTATAAAGAAAGGTACATAAACAATCCTAATTATTTTTTATCAAAATAAAAGTAGACACAATAAAATATGATCTCTGTTCAAATGGTGCACATGACATAGCAATTATCGGTTAAGAGACTTCAGTTTCTTATTTCCAAAGATAGATACATATTTAATTCGCCTGTTAAATTGGTATAATTAGCAGTCATTACTCTTATGTTACAAGCTTAGGTATTCCTTTCAAAACACCTATATATATATATATATATATATATATATATATATATATATATATAAAGATAAGAAAACTACTTAATCATAAGTTCGAATAACTAGATAATAAATTTCCGTAAAAGTTTGAAATAAATCTTTTATATAATATTCTGATTTTTTTATACAATGCTGTCGAGACTTTGTGACTTTACATGTGTTCTTTCTCCTCTTACTCAATTTCGCGAAACAAGCCAAGATTTTTTATATAGTATTGAAGAACTGTAAATACACGAAAAGAGTCCAGAATATATATATATGTATATATATATATGTATATATATATATATGTGTATATATATATATATATATATATGTATATATATAAAAGAAAGCATGAAATGAGATCTAAAACTAGATGATCAAGTGGGCTACAATATTTTTAATTACTAATTTGAATAATAATTTATTATCTTAGCCGATGAAACTTCTTTTGAGGGTGTTTATGGCATTAACTCAGTCACTCCAATTCTCACTGATCAGAACAATGTCTCAGCCCCTTTGATTTCCCAAATTCTATGTCATCACCACCAAGAATCGAATCAGAATTTGGAATAATCAGTGAATTGAGTTTTCATCCCTCTCGTCTCTGCCTTTCTCCGTTGAGTTTAGAAAGAGAAAAAAGACAGCCTCAAAAAGCAACACGAGCATTATTACACAGTACTTGCTTGGTTGCTTCACACTTTCACAGTCTGCTTTTTCTTTTGGCCAGATATTATAAAAACAAAAACACCCTCTTCACCATATATATAAATATATACATACACACATATATATATATATATATATATATATATATATATATATATTTATATATCTGATTGAATAGTTACGAAAAGGATCTTTTATATAGTTCATTCTGAGTCTCTGAACCGAAAACAAAAACCACCAACTTTGTAACTCTGCAGAGTTTTCTCCTCTCTCTCCCTTCTGCTTTGGCGGTCTCTGGGGGATTTTGCTTTGCATCTTTTTTTTTTTTTTTTGTGTAAATTGGTGGCGGCTTTATAACGGTGACTATTATTGTGCTGAGTTTTCACGTTTTTTTTGCAAGCTCCATACAGCATGAAAGTTTGCCACAACCTATGAACAAGAGATTCATAGTTATCATCACTACCCATCACTGGCAGCGAACTTAGCTCAACTGAGAACAAAGAAAAAGTAGGGGGGGAAAGAAAATAAATTAAAAGGGTACTAAGAGCCAAGACATTCAGAAGAAGGAGGATCTGTCATCTGAATTTTCTTCCTTCAAGCTTTAGGAGAAAGAGACATCTCGACCAAGGTTACTAGAAAGCGATTATTATTATTATTATTATTGGATTTCGTTCAGCTTTTGCTCTCTTATTAGTGAGTAAAACGTATGTAAGGAGTTTGTGCCCACTTGTTTTTCTTTTTCTTTTCTCTCTTCCCAGCATCTGTTTTCTTTAGGATTTGTGTGGGGGAGAATCCTGAAGTTGTTCTATTTTTGTTATTATTTTTTATTAGGAATTCTGCAAAGGAATTTTCAGTTATGTGGATCAGGGGTCTTTCTTGGCTTTCGTTTTCTGGGGCTGCGTTTTATATCATGATTTTTGTCTCATTTAGTGTCCTTTTATGTATTTCAGATCTAGACACTGCTTTTGTGGATAAGGGAGACAATGTTGTCTCAGAAGCAAGCAGAGGAAGCAATAGTCACAAACCTCAACGAGACAGAACATGAAGTGGGAAGCACAAGGGAAGAAGAGAGAGAGCAAGACCACTCCATGTTCAGTCTCAAGAGTATCCTTTGGCATGGTGGTTCTGTTTGGGATGCATGGTTCAGCTGTGCCTCAAATCAAGTAAATCACCCCATTCATTGGACCCAAATATTCATCACCAAAAACATCTGGAAAAAGAATCTGATAAAGTAACTCTCTTGGTCCCTTTTAGTTCATGTTTAACAGAGAAATTTTCCATTTTATAGGTGGCTCAAGTGCTCTTGACACTTCCATACTCCTTCTCTCAACTTGGCATGCTATCAGGCATCTTGCTTCAGGTGTTCTATGGAATTATTGGAAGCTGGACTGCTTATCTAATCAGTGTCCTCTACGTTGAGTACCGCACCAGAAAGGAAAAGGAAAACGTCAGTTTCAAGAACCATGTCATTCAGGTTGGTCTGTTGTGTTGCATTCACAACTTCTCTTTTCATCACCACTGGTTCCTAATCTGTATAAAGAGAAACAACAGTGACTAAAATAGAATTGCACTGTTCTGGATTGCAGTGGTTCGAAGTCCTTGATGGGTTACTTGGTCCATATTGGAAAGCAGTGGGGCTAGCCTTCAACTGTACTTTCCTCCTCTTTGGATCTGTGATACAGCTTATAGCTTGTGCAAGGTAACACCTTTGCTTCGATTTTTAAGGCAACTAGAACTAATATAAAGTGGGTCTAAAATTTTCCTCTCTTTACAACATTGTTTTCTTTTTCTTTTCTGATACAAACAGTAACATCTATTACATAAATGACAAATTGGATAAACGGACTTGGACTTATATTTTTGGAGCTTGCTGTGCCACCACTGTGTTCATACCTTCCTTCCACAATTACCGAATCTGGTCATTTTTGGGTCTTGGAATGACCACTTACACGGCTTGGTACCTTGCTGTGGCATCTATCGTTCATGGCCAGGTGATAATTGACCAAATCAGTTGTCTGTACAACAGTTTTCATGACACACCCTTCAATTGAAACGACCACAACAATTGGTCAATTTGTATGTGACATAATACTCAACACTTGTAATTCATGTTTATAGGTGGAAAATGTCACACACTCGGGTCCAACAAAGCTAGTTCTCTACTTCACTGGAGCCACTAACATACTCTACACGTTTGGAGGACACGCTGTGACTGTGTAAGTTTACCTTTTTCTCATCAGCATCATCACGATCTACCTTCTGTCCTCTTTCACATGTTTATCTATGGTTTTTCACACTGCTTCTCTTTGCAGCTTTTGCCGGTTATCTTGGTTTTCGAGATCTCTGGGCAAAAACAAAAAATCATGCAAAATCTGCTTTCTATTGTGTTAGTTGTTGTTTGGGCTTCAAAAGTGTTACTACCTCTGTCCCTCCTTATCTAGGAAGATTCCACACTTGAATGGCCATTATTTCCAATTTCTGATTCAATGTATTCACTTTCTAAATTAATTAAACTTAGAATTATAAAAAATTATGATTTTATTGGGTCGTGTTGGTCGGTTCCTACTTCCGACTGTATCTTTTGTCCCAACCTTCACAAAGTTCTGGTAAAAAGAAAAATATACAAAATATCACATTTTTAACAAAAAAGAGTGTATTTTTAGTACTTATTTCTTTTATTAAATTTGGTTTTGATCATCGATAAGTAAATCCAAGTTTTGAATATATATATATATATATATATATATATATATATATATATATATATATATATATATATATATAATTTAATGAAAATTATTTATTGTCAAAATTAGAAAAAATAAATAGTTTTATATATCTTTAGAGTTTAAAGACTAATTTATCAATTTAAAAATGAAGATTAAAATTAATATTAAAATTTAGGAAAAATATATTTAATTTTTTTAATTTTAAAAATACACCTTTAATAACTTTCAATGTCATCTCATGATTTTCATATTATGAGAGATTTAATGATGTAAATTTTATTTAACTCTTTAAAAAACTATTAATATCATCATCTGGAGTCATATTATCCAATTAATGCCGGTCTCCATTTTGAGAGATTGGAGTGTGGAATTTCATTGTGATTATATATTTTTGCTAGATCTTCTGTTGCTAAAGTGATAATGGTGACAAATGTTGCAGAGAGATCATGCATGCCATGTGGAAGCCGCAAAAGTTCAAGTACATCTACCTGCTGGCCACTTTGTACGTTTACACACTAACGATTCCCTCCGCCGTTGCCGTCTATTGGGCTTTTGGTGATATGCTACTTAACCACTCCAACGCCTTCTCTCTCCTTCCCAAGTCTGGCTTCCGTGACGCCGCCGTCATCCTCATGCTCATTCACCAGGTAAATCAGCTAGTGTACCTTTTCACCCTTTTTCAATAAAAAAAAAAAGTGTACATTACTTCTTAAAATAATCTTTACTTGTTTTAGAAAATAATAATAAATAACAAGTAAAACAAAACAACCAGACCATAATAAGTGACCCTAATGCCAACTTTTAAATTGGGTTTACGCATATTAAAAGTACTGTATTTTGACGTTACTGCTGACCTGTTTGGTCAACTTATTTAGATTTTAAAAAGCTAATTTTAAAAGAATTATTTTAGGAAATTGATAGGATAGTAAAAAAATTTAAATAAATAGATTAGATAAACACATAAAAAGTATAATTTTATTTATTTTATTAAATAAATAATTTTTTCAAATAAACACAAGCAAACTTATTCACTATCATAATCATTTTTCATATCTAAGAGCTTATTATTATAATATGAAACAAATTCATATCCTTCACTTTATTAATAAGTGTATATATTTTAATAATATATCAACACATTAATGGAAAATCTTTTAAGCACTGAAATTGTTTTTAAACTCTGTTTTGATGAGTAAAACATGTGAAAGGATTTTGTACACCAAAGTCAAATCTTTCATTTTAATGTACTTTGATCGTTAGAGTGCATGTGCCTAATTTTATAGGTAGACATATCAATGTAAAAATAATTTATTGTATTTTATTTTCCATCTACACGTTTACTTCAATTTTTTAATATTAATTTATATTATTTTAATCTTCTTGCGAAAACATCCACCAACTTATATATAAATGTTTAGTATTAGGTGGGATCAATTTAAATATAAATTTATGATTTTTTATTTATTACAGTGAAATGTATATTTATCAGCAAACTTTTTTTTTTTAATATAATCAAATTATCTAATTAAAGCCAATTTGATTTAACGAGATTTGTTGGAACTGTTATACTATTTTTTTTTTTTATCAAATTTTTGTTTTTTTATATTTAATATTATTAATGAGTGAAAGAGTATGTTAAAGATATTATATTAACTAGATATATAATCAAATTATAATATATGTATAGATGAAAATTTTATTTTATAAATTAGTTTTATAAAATTAATTTAAATTTAAAGTCTATTTTTAAATTATAGTATAAAATTTCTTAATCACGTTAGTGGATTTATCATATTAACTGCTTATTAGATTTATATATTTCCATATGTTTTCATTGAAAGAGATATCTTGAAAGTTTCAAATCTATAAAAGATATTAGTTTTATACATATTATTTAAACTTCATTACTAGGCCGATGAGTATCTTGAACAATGATTTGTTTTTTATCATGCTAGATTTCTATTACTAATCATATTTATTTTTTATTTTTTTTATTTCACCTAATACATGAATGCAGTTCATCACATTTGGGTTTGCTTGTACCCCATTGTATTTTGTGTGGGAGAAGGTGATTGGGATGCATGACACAAAAAGCATCTGTTTGAGGGCACTAGCACGATTGCCGGTGGTGATACCTATATGGTTTTTGGCTATAATCTTCCCTTTCTTTGGTCCCATAAATTCAGCTGTTGGATCTCTCCTTGTTAGTTTCACTGTCTACATCATCCCTTCCTTAGCCCATATGCTCACTTACAGAAAAGCCTCTGCCAGACAGGTAAATCTTCTTCACGTCTTAACTATCGCTTTGCCTGCCCCACCACCATCTCTTCTTTCATAACCATCTAACTAAAGCGAAATATTCATTAGTTGTTTAATAATTTATGTTTATAGAAACATTTGAAATACCCATGCATTTTTTAATCATTAGAATTACATCTAAGACCTTGCATCATCTTACCGCACACTTCATCGTGCTTTCTGTAGATATTAAGTAATAAAATGAGAGTAAGTTGAGAAGGATAAAACATGAGTGATAGAATACTCTAGGTTTAGTTGAAAATAAAATGGAGGAAAAATAAATAAACATTTTTAAACTCAAAATATCTTTAATTCAAATTTATTATTTTTGCATTTATCTTGGCCTAAAACTAACAAGAGTAAGAGTAAGAGAGAAAATCATATATTAAGAGGAGTCTTGCAAATAAAAGTATAGAAAGATGGATCTTGCAAATGAAAAAAAAAATATAATTAGGATGAGAAATTCTAATTTAAAAGGGTCATGAGATTAGTAATAACAAAATTGGTAAATGCTTAATTCCCATAATATTGTTATTGTTATAAAAAGTAAAAGATAAAAACATCTAGAAAGAGAGTTGGGTGAGGGAGTGGAACGTAGCAACAAATGTACAAACGCATTTAAGGCTTGGATTTGGAAATTATACGAGAAGTATTGAAGCTGGTGGTGGGTCATTTTCGTACAGTTGTTTACCACAGTTTGATTATGTACTGTACTACGCCTTGCGAAGGAATTCACTGATCTCTATCCCTAATAACTAAAATTATAGGAAGATAATAATAAGAAATTTAGTTTTTTTATAAGTGATAAAAAGCATAAGTAACCTAAATTATTGATGCCAAAATTAGCTATTTAAATTTTTTTTATGATTAATTTTTTAATTGAAGAATGAAATTATTTACTTCATATTATAAGATAAGCTATTCATTTTAAAGGAGTATTTGTAAGCGGATTTAAAATCATGATTAGGAAAATGATGAAAGTGACAAAAATCCCCATGGGTTTGGACATAGTATTTGGGGGGCCTCCCCAAAAAGATATCTTAGTTTATCTTCGTACTATATTTAAAAATCTTGTTAAATCTCCTCATTTGCATTATTGTTGGCCCCTTTTTGGGATTTTTGTGAGTGTTGCAACAATAGTAGTGTGGGGGCATCCTAACAACTATCTAAGTTTTTTAACTCTAATTTTTCAGAATGCTGCAGAGAAGCCTCCTTTCTTCATGCCAAGTTGGACTGCAATGTATGTGTTCAATGCATTCATTGTTGTTTGGGTTTTTGTTGTTGGATTTGGGCTTGGAGGATGGGCCAGCATGACAAACTTCATAAGGCAAATTGACACATTTGGGCTTTTTGCTAAGTGCTACCAGTGCCCTCCACCAGCACCACGTGTTGTGGTAGCACCACCCCCTCGTGGCCATTCTTAGAGCCAAAGCTGACTCATTCACCTCAACATAGTAGAGTTCAGCAACAATCACATTTCCTTCAATACTTTGTATTATACATGGGGGAAAATGGTGAACATATACTTCCCCCTTCGTATCATGTGTGTGCTGGCTGGGTTTTGCATTATTTTTGTCCTTTTTCTTTGTTATATAGTATTTTGTCCCTCCGTTCTTGTAAGATTAGGTGATTAAAAATAGTGTGTCAAATGTTATGATTCCTTTGCTATGAAATGCACAGGCTAATTAAATTAAAATTTAAACACTATCCTTTGGTATCTTTCTTCTACATTTTCCATTTCCCCTTTAGATTGAGCCCTATGTAAGACTTTGTTTTCCATTTCCTTTTGTGGTCATAGATTGCAATCTCTTTTTTTAAATTTCATGGTTCTGGAATATTCCTTCGAAACAAGAGTAACTGTTTGCAATATTTTGTTATCTTAAAAAGGTAACTTTGGCTTGAGTTCTGAAGACTCTGACTTGTTCAATGGAATTCTATGAGACTCTTAATGGAAAGAAATATAAATAAACACGAGAAATAAAAAAAAAAGAAAACATAATGAAAAAAAAGAGATTATTTGATTAAAACGAATTATGTGAAAATGTGTTTTTCTTTATTAATAATTTTATTTATTACTATTAACATTATTTATTATTATAATAATAAAAATAGTAAAAGAATATAAAGAACACCTATAACTCTAGTGTCTTATAATCATAATTAATCACGAGTATCAGATAATCTTTTACTGAAATAAAAAAAAATGTATTTAAACTAAAATTTTTAAAATGTAATTGGTTAAGTTATCTACATAATTAATTATGTTGTATTTCAGTGTATTATGTTGTTTCTTTTATCAATGTTTTCTTTTCTTTCTTCTTTATCATGCAGTCAATTTATCATCCTCAAATCTTCAATTTCTTTACACATGTCAACAAAATATGTGGTGAAATGTATGGTAAAAATTTAGTGATCTAACTCCAAGTAATCAGATTGTGACAAATTTTTCAAACACTGCTGCCAGAGAACTTTTGGAACTGGAAAAACTGTATTATTGTGTTGATGATTTGCTCTCTGTAAAAAAATTATTGCACCTTATCCAGTGACTATTTTGTGCTAAATTTTTGTGTGAAATAAGTTCAAGATATGGTTATATGTGCTAAAAATTTTTTGCAAAAATTTGCTCTGGATTAGTTACAACAATGCTTTGAATCAAGACTGCCAGGAGCCTAAGTGTCAGAGAAAAGAAAAAAAAACATGAAACAGAAGGCTCTCGGTCCTGAATATTTTTAGGAGGATTCCAGTGCTCTTTTGAGCCAAATTTTTGCAAGGAGTTTCGTTTAAGTGTTGAGCAGTTGAGATAAAAATTTTGTGCAAAAATACATTGCAAATTGCTTACCATAAATTGCACAAGTGGCGCTGCCAGAGAATTAGCGTATGAACTGGAAAACTGCCATTGTACTGAAATTGCTCACTGTGCTGGATTTAGTCCGAGCGCAATATTGGTCCGTAATTTCTGAAATTTGGTGTGGACGTTCCTTACTGTGTTGTGAGTTTGTGGTTAAAATTTCAAGACAAAAGGAGAACTATACCGATTACCATAAATCACGCATATATTGCTGCCAGGAATGAATTATAGTCTTTTTTTGTTGTTTCTTAATCTACTCTAGAGTCATTCCTAGATCATCTTTTGAGTGCTAAACTTGCATTCTAAGCCTTAATTTCTTGATTGTCATTTTTAATTACATTCCTTTGAGTTTGTCATTTTATAATCCTTTGAGGTGTGCTATTCAAATTAGCTTTTATTGCTTTGTATTTTGTGACCTCATGGTGAATTAGTATTTTGGTGAAGCATTTGAGTTGAGTTGAGGCCAATACATCAAGAGCTGAACTTCCAAGCACTATTGGAGAATGATTCACAATGAGAAATGCGGTAATGCTGCAGAAAATTTTTCTTGAACAAAGTACACCAAAAGAGTGATACACTAGTGAGGCAAATTTACAAACACAAGGAGTGCATAGTTTAGAAATTTTGATTTTCAGCAACATTTTCATTGTATTCAATTGAGTTGTAATTTGCAAAACTCTTTTTCATTAGTGGAATAGTCTAAGCGTGTAGACATGGAAGTGTGTCAAGGGGCTCTAAGTGTCACTTGCACTTTCATTTAGGAAATTCGTCTAGTTATTTGCTTTGTTTTACATTCTTGCAACTTTCTTCTATTATTTTCTTTATTAGGTCTCTATGGCAATTAGGATTTATTTCTCTCACTTTCGTTAAATTGACCTTCCTTTGGTCTTTAGGATTCACGTGCACAATTAGGGAAAAATGTTTTGAAGTTTTCTATTCAGAGATGTTTTGGAAGAGGACCGAGGAAAACTCTGGCTAGGAAAGACTTGGTACTTAAGTTGTCTAAGTGACGCACCTCTCTTTCCTGGGAGTCTACTTAGAAGCCTTTCATTGATATTTCTTTGTAGGGAATTTCACCCAAAACTTAAAAATATTTTGTGAAAACATTTTATCACTCATTGTTTCAAAAATTTTATTTTCAAAGTATTTGTGAAAATCTTTATAGACGAAAAAAAAATGAGTGATCATTTTCATGTGCATGAGAGTGTTAGAGATTATCATAAAGGGATTAAGCCTAGAAGACATTTCCATTCTATAGAGCTTAAGATAAACCTCCCTATGTTCTATAGATATAATAATGTTGAGGAATATTTAGGATGGGAAATGAATGTTGAAAAACCTTTTGAATTCCACCAAGTAGAAGAATTTAGAAGATTATCCACGACTACTTCAAGTTTTCAAGAATATGCCATGTCTTGGTGGAAACAAAGGTAATATGATGTCTTAATTGGGAGGAAATTTAAAATATTGAATTGGAAAGAGTTGAAGGCGTGTATGAGAAGAAAATTTGTTCCGCCTTCATATTTGGATAAGAGAGAAGAGGAGAAGAAGAAGAAGACAAAAAGAATAAACAGATTAGAAAAACATCTAGCTCACTTAGGTCATTAACTTATAGGGATAGAGCTTATAGAAGAAAAATTAAATAGAATGATTCACAAGGAAAAAGAGCGGAAAGAAAGACGGGAGAGGAAAGAACAAGAAAGACACGACAAAAATTTGTCTAGAGCTGAACCAGACATTGATATAAAATCCTCTTCTTTAGATCCATCTTGTGAGAAGTTGAGTGAACCTTTGTCTGGAGCTGAAATAGATGTTGACTCCTCTTCTATAGAAAAATATTGTGAGGAGTTAGTTGAAGAGAAACCATTGTCTAGGCACATCGACACAAACTCCTCTTACACAGAAAAATTTAGTGGGGATATATTTGTAAAACAATCTTTGTCTGGGGCTGAGCTAGACATTGGCACAAAAAACCTCACTCATAGAAAAACCTTGTGAGTTGCTTGAAATTAAACAAGAAGATCAAAATATTAGGCAAACTCATAGGGTAGAAAAATGTTCAAAAATTAAAAATAAAAGTATCATTCAGATCATCTATCCAGGTTTAACATCAGGTAAAGGGTACATTAACCTGGGAAAACAGGTTCTTTCCATTTGCATTTTTAATGTTATGAGAAAATGTCATCTATTTTACTATTTTCATGTTTTTATAGGATGGTGTTTGATCCTGGAGGAAATCGTGAATAAATCAACAATAATAAAGCTTCTGTCCGCAACACATTGTAAGATCTGAGGACAGATCCCTTTCAAGAGGGAGGGGATGATGGAGTAGGCCCCAATAACATTAATCAAAGAATAAAGAGGACAAAGAGTCAGAGGAAGAATTAAGAGCTTTCCAAAAGATTTGGCCCATCTCATCTTATTTGGGCTTTTAATCAGCTACTCGGGCCCAAATATAAACATGAAGAAATCCCTTTGAAGAAAATAGAGTATTAAGGAGAAGTCCTATAATTTGTATAAATTGGTTAGAATAGTGTAGAATAATTTGGGCCTTGTATATGGGCCAAGTAGAATAAATTTGGGTCTTGTATTTTTGGGCCATGTAGTGTAAGTTTGGGCCTTGAGGTCCATAAATAATGTTAGGCTTGATCAATGAGTCCAAGAAGCATAAGGAGCTCTCTCCTTGTGCCACTTATCACCACCTTGTGAGAGCTTTGGAGTGCAAGCTAGGTTTGGAAAGCTTGTCATAGAAGCTAGGGTTAGAAGCTTGTCTTATAAGCTAGGGTTAGAAGCTTGTCTTATAAGCTAGGGTTAGAAGCTTGTCTTATAAGCTAGGGTTTCTAGACATAGCTTCTCCCATACCCCACCTAGATAGCTTGCATGGGAAGCTAAGTAGCTCATCCTTTCTTCTATAAATAAGAGGTCTAGGAACCTCTCTTGTAGACTTGTTTTTAGTAATAGAATGTTGCCAAATTTTCAGCACATTACCTCAAGTTTCACATTGAGTTTCTTCTCTTAGAAGCTAGGAGCTCTCTCTCTTGAAGGTTGGCCCAACCTCCTTCAAGGCTTTCACCATCTACTTCATCATCAACCTCATTCCACGCTTCCTTCCTTGCATTTCCATGGCTTCCGCATCATAAGGAGCTCCTCCCATGCCATTTGTTTGGTGCAACAAAGCTTCAACATGCGCTACATCCATGGGATCTTGCACAAGAAGCTAGAGCACCTAGGAGCCTCTCCATCAAAGATGGTCCTCATGGAAGGACAATGAGATTTAACATGTCCTCGACCCAAGCATTTAAAACATTTAATATCACTAGTGCGGTTGGAGGTGACATGCTCTTCTTTTCTTTTCAAATTTTCTTGGCCTATAACCTTGGAAGGGTTTTCTATTGGTTTTTCTCTTATCAATTTTCCCTCCGTCTTAGAATCTTGCTTGGGATATGAGTTTTAGAATAAGAACTTCTACTTGGCCCTTTTCTCAAAATTTGTTGTTAAACTTTTATACAAGTTTGAACCAAGTCATGAAAATCCCTATAAGGAAGAAGTTCTACTCTATCTCTTATCTCTAGACTCAGTCCACTTAAGAATCTAGCCACAGTTACATTTTCTTCTTCCCTAATTCCTGCCCTCATCATGTACAACTCCATTTTCTGCCTATATTCTTCAATACTTATGTTCTTTTGATTAAGTCTATGGAGCTTATCCATGAGCTCTCTATGATAGTAGGAGGGAATATGTCTTCTTCTAAGTACACTTTTAAGATTATTCCAATACACTATGGTTGGTTCATTGTGAAGATGTATATCCCTTACTAAGGCAGTCCACCAATGCAATGCATGTCCTTGAAAACTAAGAGTAGCTAGTGGAACTTTCTTTTCTTTACTCACTTCATAACACTCAAACAATTGTTCCACCTTCATTTCCCAATCTAAGAATGTATCTATGTCATTAGTTCCATGAAAATGGGGAAGATCTACTCTAATCTCCTTGGATTTTCTCTCTCTTTTATGGTGGTGATAAGGGACAGTTTGGTAGTGTTCAGTTGCTCTTAAGCTATCCCTCTCTGGTCTTTCATCCTCACTACTAGAATTTTTTTTGATGAACTAGCTTTGGATTTATACTTGTGATCCTTCTTCTTTAAGGTCTTAATTTCTTCCGCCATAATAGCAAATTGTACATCAGTGTTGATTTTCATAACCCGAAGTTCTTCCAATATTTTCTGAAAATCTGATGTATTGTCTTGCGACTCATTGCTACTAGGGTGGAAAGAATGTTTAGACATCTTAAATTTTGTGAAGAAGTGTTCTCAAGATAAGACAAACTAGTCTAGCACACTAGGGGGTCTCCTAGGAAAGTGAGGTGCATCACTTGGACAACTTATGTACCAAGACTTTCCTTAGCCAGAGCCTTACCCAATGTACCTTTCCAATTGTTCTTACAATGAGATCACTAAAGAAAACAAAACTAGTCGGTTTGCAAGATTGAAAGAAATTAAAGAAATAAAACCAATGCTTGGAAAACTTAAACTAGCCGAGTCCTATGGTGAAGTTCTTGGGCACCAAGAACCTTAGAAACACTCCACCATCTACACATAATACTTAAACTAGTCGAATCCTAGGTGAAGTTCTTTGGCACCAAGGACCTTAGAAACACTTCACCGTCTACACGTTTTGAATTATTCCACTAATGATAAGGAGTTTTGCAATTACAACTCAATTGAATACAATGAAAATTTGTTGCTGAAAAAAAATTAAAATTTCCTATACTATGCACTCCTTGTGTTGGTTCTTTGTCTCACTAGTGTACCACTCGTTGCTTTTGGTGTGTTTGTTCAAGAAGCTTTGCTGCACATGACCTTCACTTCTCATTGTGCATCATTCTCCAATAGTGCTTGGGAGTTTCACTCTTGATGTATTGGCCAATTCAACTCAAGTGCTTCACCAAAGTACTATTTCACCATGAGGTCACAAATACAAAGCAATAAAAGCTAATTTGAATAGCACAACTCAAAAGGATTATAACAATTGACAAACTCAAAGAATGCAAATAAAATTGACAAGCAATAAATTAAAGCTTTATAAAGAAGTTTAGCACTCAAAGAGATGATCTAAGAATGGCTCTAGAGTAGATTAACAAAAACAACAAACAAAAACTAGAGTTTCCAGTTCTGACAACAGCTTTTACGTGATTTATGATTTTCTCTACAGTTGTCTTTTTGTCTTGAAATTTTGACCACAAGTCCACAACAGCACAAGGATCATCTACACAAAATTTCAGAAATTTAGGACCAGTACTGCCTTCACAATAAATCTAGAACAGAGACTTATTTTCAATTCCAGTTTCAATAATCTTCTGGCAGTAGTATTTGTAAAATTTATCACATTCCGAATTCTTGGAATTAGGTCACAAAAATTTTATCATACACTCACAACTCAATAGTGAACGTCCACACCAAATTTCAGTTCAATATGAACACTGAATCATTCCAGATAAATCGAAAACATAGTGTGTTTCTTTAGGTCCAGTGCAATAGTCCTGTTGTCATATGTTAAGTTTCTGGCAACACCGATTCAAAAATTTATTGCATCTAAACCACATCGAATTAAGTCTCCAAATTTTAACAACATACTTGTAACATCTCAAGCTATGGTAAATCTGAATTTGAGCAATTAAAAATCACTAGATCGGTTGCAATAATTCAAACACAGAGGCGTTTTTACACTATCATCAGTTGTTAACCATTAGTGAGCATTTGACTTTTACAATTTATCATTTTTTTTTACAGAATGAATTAGAATGCGCCTTTTTCACAGTATATTTTAAACATTACAAAGTAGTCTCACGGAAATGTTCAATTACAAATACACAATACTCTGTTCTCAGTAATTTCGCAAAGTCTAGTGACCTTAATCAACAAATAACAGTGCAGGAAAATGAAACCTATAGATTCCAACGAAATTTAAAACAAACTACATGACATATAGGAATGATATGACTCAAGGAAACTCACTAATGATCTAATAGTGAATTAAAGGAACTCAAGATTGCAAAATTAAAAGGCACACAAAGCACATTATGACACAAAACAGTAAACACATTTTGTGTACAATTTCAACAAATGCAAACTGCTCAAACCTATTCTACAAGCATAAACCTAAGGACTTGATGACAATATGAGATCATACATGACTTGACATATACTATGGATCATCAAATCAAAAGCTAGGATACAATTGAACACTTTGAACCGATTAAAATCAACAAAGACTCAAACAAAACAAAGATAGCTTGCGGCACACACAAGAACATATAGAACAATGTATTTTTGGAAGGTTCAAGAAGATTGATGCTATTTGAACTGTTTAAACTCAAGAACACAACAATTAATCGGTACAAAACAATCAAGACATATAAAAACAGTTGTATACAACACGGAAAAGCCAAAACAAAGTGAAAAGGATCAAGAACTTAGCTCTTGAAGACCAAAGCTCATGATACCAAATGATTGAGGAACTCCTAGGTGCCTTAGCTTCTTTTGCAAGCTTCAATGGAAGTTGAGCATGATGAAACCTTGAAGCACCGAATAGAAGAAGTAGATGAAACTCCTCATGATGCAGAAGCCATGGAAATGAAAGGAAGGAAGCGTGCAAGGAGGTTGATGGTGAAGTAGATGGTGAAAGCCTTGAAGGAGGTTGGGCCAACCTTCAAGAGAGAGAGCTTCTAACTTCGAGGAGAAGAAACTCAATGTGAAACTTGAGGTAATGTGTTGAAAATTTGGCAGCATTCTATTACTCAAATCAAGTCTACAATGGAGGTTCCTAAACCTCTTATTTATAGAAGAAGAAAAAGCTAGTAGCTTCTCTAGCAAGCTAAGGTAATGTGTAGGAGAAGCTAGGGTTAGAAACCCTAGCTTGCCTTGAAAGCTACCTAAGTAGTGTGTAGGAGAAACTAGGGTGAGGGTAACCTAGCTTGTGGAGCAAGCTTCTCCCAAACCCTAGTGCCTCATTCTCCCCTAATGAGAAGGCGCCACATGGAATAACTTCTAGATGCTTCTAAAAACCTAACCTAGGTTCATTTACAAATCCTAAGGCACCTAGGGTTTATTTTTACAAAGGAGAAATATGTTCTACAATATTTTTACAAAGGAAAATCTTCCGCAACTTTTTTATAATTTTCCCCTAAAGCTTAGAGTTGTCAGCATCTTGATGTCTGTTGGTGCCTTTGACTCTTCCTAAACTTCAACGTGTTTGGTCATGGATTTAATGATTAGACCTTGCTTGGGCCTTCATCCATCACGAACAGTGAATGGTAATACTTCAGTCTCTCTAACACGATCCTAGTGTACAAATGAATATAAAGCACTAACAAAGTAAGTTAATGAAATAGAAGCATTAAGAATCTAGGGATTGACAAAAAAAATGGGAGGAACCTGAAAAGTAGAGACAATGACAGCAACACCACGATATAGTGGCAACAGGTTTGAGATGCGTGTGGAGGACTATGGCGGAGAACTAAAAAGTAGACAATGAAGTGAAATAGACAAAAGTGAAGAAGTGCAAAGAAAAGGAGAGAGACCTGAGTGGTGGTGGGGGTGGCGGCGGAAGCAGAAGACAAGGGGCTTTTTAGTGGTGGTGGGGGTGGCAATGGAAGCAGAAGAGAAAGAGAGGGAGAGACATCACGAGAGAAGACGAGGGACGACGACGAGAGAGTTGTGCAAGAGAGAGGGAAGATGAAAGCGTAAACGAAAAAGTGAGGGCGGAGTTCTCTAAAATAGGGGATACGACCACGATTCCTCCATACAACTGCGATCGTATGCACATACCATCACGGTTTTGGCTCCAGCCGCGGTGGTATCTCCCTGCAGAATACCATTTAAAAATTAATTTGGTGCCTACCACCGCGGTTCTGGAAACAACCGTGGTGGTATATCCCTGCAACATTTCTTTTTTAATATTTGTGTGTCTTACCATCGCAGTTCTCGCATCAACTGCGATGGTATCTCCTATAAAGTTCAATTTTTAAATATTTGTGTGCCTCGTGGGGAATGACTGCGGTTGTTGTAGACAACCGCGGTGATATCGTTGCACTTAATTACAAAAAATGTCACCGCGCTTCTTTTTAATCCGTTCCTTGTTAACCACGGTGATATCCTGTCGTGAAATGTGTGTTTTCTACTAGTGATATACAATAATAAGAAAGTTGTGAGTATTATACACTTGTATAATTCATGTGAAGCAATAAAAAAACATGATTAAATACTTATTTACTTTTATATACATTTTTTTAAACAATAAATTGTATATACTCAATCAATAAAAATATTTAAAAGTAGTAAGTTACAAATATTTATTAAATATTTGTCGAGAGTGTCAAATATGTAGTAAATGTATATAATATTTAATAATAAGAAGAAATTATTAGTTTAGTTTATCTTTTATTTTAGAATTTTAACAATACGTTTATAATTTTTTATAATTTTTCTATTATAGTTTTATATGTATTTCAATTTTGAAATTATTTGCACATATATATTACATCAGAACAACAAAAATTTCGTAACTATTTTATTAAAATTATAGAAAATTTATTATATTTCTTAATTAATGGAAAAATCATTAAAATATATCTAAGAGAATATAAAGAATAACAAATTGTTGTATTTTTTTAGTTTCCAGATTTTTAAGATTATTATATATTAGAAATTTGAAAATATTAAAAAACTATTTAAAAGAAATTTGTAAAGATGTTAAATAATATAATAAAGAGACAAAAGTTTTTAAAATGATTATTGAAAAATTATTTATGTTATAAATTTGTTGATAAAATGTTAAAAATATTAATAATAAATATAGGTATAAAATGATTTCTAATTTTATTTAATATAATTATTTTAGAAGAATTATTTAATATGAATCTTATTCTATACATTTAATGAAGTATATTATATAATTAATATTGTTCATTGATTATTATTAAATTAATTAATTAATTTTTAAGTTAAATATTATTACAGAATTTATTGATAATGAAAATCTAAAAAATAACACATATTTAAAAGATTTAAAATAGTTTTGTAATTATAATAGTTTTGTTGGTATTGAAGTAATAAAAGAAAATGCAAAGTGAAAAAATATACATCATTTAGGTTTTGAAGGTAATTAATTTGGTGAGTGTTATCAAAATAGTGTTCTAGATATAAATTTTCAAAATTAGTTTAGAAGAATTTAAAATCTATACGGATTAAAGAATTTTTTTTTCTTATGTTTCAAAAAATTTTATTAGAATAATATATATAATATATTATATATTATATAATTTAAATCTAAAATAAATTCTTCATTTTACATTATAAATCTGATTAAATTTTTTTAATAGTTACTAATATTATTATTTGTCCAAAATTTTGGTACTGTGTTTTTTATTTATTTATTGATTCTTTATAGATAAAAATTATTATTTTGAGATTTATATATTTAAATAATATTTTATGATAAAGTTGTTTATCTTATCTTGTCTCTGAGTGGTAGAAAATCTTATTTCTTAAATTATTTGGTACAGAGTTTAAGCTATTTACATCCTAGAAGACTACATCTTCCACATTAACCTAAAATCACTTTCGTAGTACTTCTGCCTCCTTGTGCTATGATCATTCTCTCCTTTTTCTCTTTTCGATTTGTCTGTTATTTGTCACAATCACCATTTCCTTCTTCTTCTTCTCCTCTTTCACCATTTCCTCTTATCTTTTTTTCTTCTTCCTTCTAGCTTTTCCTTTTATATGACACACTAGCATCTTGCTTTTCTTCTCCTCTTTCACCAAGTTCTATGTCTCATCATAGTAGTTACTAAAGTTTAGAACAAAGACATATTGATGCTTTCACTGTCAAGAAAAATGCATGTTGGGAATAGTCTCTATTCATGTTTATGACTTTTGGTTTTGAGTTTTGTTCTTATGTAAGATGTGTGAAAGCTTAAACAACAGTAACAAAAAATTATGAGAGAATGTTTCAGATAAATTTTTTATCTTGTTTTACTTTATTTAACATTTTTATATTTTTTTCTTTATTAGTTTTCTTCTTCTTTTTCGCCGATGGGAATGAATCCCCATTTTTAAGTTTGTAGATTGCAGGATAGTCTTAAAAATAGTAAGTTACTAAGTTTTCCTTTTATGACGGAATCCTTATCAACTGTGTAACGAAACATCTTTAAAGGTAGAACAAGATATGAATGTCTAAATCAAATCACTAACTAAAATTTAATCAAGTCTTTAAAGGTATAAAATCGATTCGTGTTGTTTTCAATTTTAATCAACTCTGGTTAGTTTTTGTCAAATTCCTCCATCTCCCCTATTAAATGTAACTTAACACTGTGAGAGATTAATCAACAAGAAAAACTATGAAACATATTTCTTATTCTGCTTGTCGTGTGTATCCTTTATAAACTCACAAACTTCTCCTTGCATGTAAAGATTGGGGAGCTTTTCAGGTACCACAAGAACCTTTCAAATATCAACACCAACACCTTTGATTCCAATTCATAATGATTAGTTATGAATTAGTATTTATTTTTAGATGGTTACAAAATAGGTAGTAACAACCAACCTACATACACTAAATTTGGAATTTTGTCTGCGTGTTGGTTTGAAAATTAATGGCCAACCATATGCTACAGGTCCAGTTGTTACTACCTATAGCATACCAAATTAAAGTTGTTACCATTTTAAGATATTATTTGTTTAAAACATAATATTAATATAAATAATTTGATATAATAAATTAAAATATAGATTAAAAGTATCAATGTAATTATTTTGTAATAAAAGGCCTTCATGACGTCATCATATGGACCTTTAAGGGTGAAAAATTGTTGCAAACCTTGATACACTAAATGATCTTGAAATTGAAATCCTTGTTGTGCAAACCATGACAAACTCATGACCTTGGGTAACAGAATTTTCCTAGCATAAAAGTGGAAGGCATACTTCTCCACACTCAATTCCATCAGGATAAAAAAAAAAAAAGATATTTTTGAAACAAAAATAATCATTTAATTGAAATTTTATTGTTTCTTCAAGTTTAGATTTTGTTTTTCATGAAAACAAAATTGATTTAAGTTTTATTTTTATTTTTATCTTTTTTCTTTTAAAAGAAAAAATAAAGTTTATTTAAAATTTCAAAAAAATAAAATTTTTTCTCTTCCGTCATATACAATAAAGGGGGCCACATTATTAAGGGAGAAAACATTCACACACATGTACCTCTTTTCTCTTGCTTCATATGTAATAATGGCGACCCACCACGGAGAAAAAGGCTACTCTTATCACATTGGGGGAAACGATTCACCTCACATGGGGTATTCGACAAATTCTCTCACAATACATTTGGGCACATCTCCACTTACAATTCACAAAAGAAAGAGAGCCCGGGGAACACCGAAGTGACAAAACACGGTCTCTCTCTTTTTCTTGAATTTTTCTTGAAATTTTCTTGATATTTATCCATGACCAAACGTTCACAACAACCTCAAATGGCAATACCTCTTGCGTGTCACCGTCGTGCTCAACTCTGACCATCGCACTCCATGCACCCTCGTATAAACCGAGCACCTCTTTTCCTTCACCTCCAGTCCTTCTTCTCCATCCTGAGCATCACCGTTCTTCCCTCCCTTCCACTCGACCATTCTCTCATCAAGTCCGGGGTATATGGGGTGTATTGAGATAATATGTGGCGTATAACTGCATGTATGTGTTAGGGATGTTGTTGGTAATGCAGATTAGGTTTGTGGGGTTCGAGCATGTGCAGTCCGGGGAAACATATTGCGGCAATGGATTGGGTGAGGCATTTGATGGGGAAGGCATAGTTACGGAGCAGAAAAATTACACAAATTATATATGTGAAGAATAAAACCTTTCCCACTTGAAAGAACCAAGAGAAGCCTAATCTACGACAATCCAAAAATTCAAAGGGTATAAAAATAAATAATATGCAAGAGAGAAGAGCACACCAATTTTAACATGAAAACCCACAATAAGAGGGAGAAAACCCAGGGGACCTAGTCTAGAAAAATCTCCACTATAAAAATATCAAAGAGTACAAAGAAGCACTTCTAAAAAATAATCTCAGCTCACAGGCAAACATAAAAAACACTTAACAGATAAATAGAGCATATTCAAACAGTGAGAGAAATAAAATTCTAAAAATACCAGATTGATTTCAATGGTGAGATAAGCACGAGGATGAAATTTCACAAAAAATAGAGCACAAATGACTACTCAAAACAGAGTAAATAGAAACTCTAGTAGGCAAAGACTACGACACAATTTATTTTTTGCTCTCTTTTTCTTGTGTGGAGTGTAAAAACCTTAACTCACATTAGGTTGAAAACCTATTGGGCTACCACAGTATTTTATTTTAAAATAAAATGTTGTTGGGCCTAACTTGAGAAGGACTCGCACAACAAACTCCTCCTTCGACTCAAGAGAGGGCAAATGCCAAAATAAACCGACACATTTTAAACTTCCCCATTGTATGAATATTGTCAAGCTCTAATAGTTTAGAGTCCAAAAACATCACGGATCTAATGATATCGTACAATATGTTTAGATCTACCATGAAAAGTAGGATTCTTGCCAAGATGTATAGCACTTTGACTATCACAAAATAAAACACACCTCTGCTGTTGAAAAATAAGTTCTTGCACAAATTTCTTATGCTCACTCTTCATAGCCTCTTTATAGCATTCTGGTTCTCCCCCATCAGTGAGAAGCACAAATTTATTAGATGAGTAGTAAGTAGAGGGCAAACGTTGTCTAGAAGACCTCCTAATAGGAACATGAGGTTCACCAAAATCACCAACAACATCATCATTATCATCAACAAAAACATTTGTAATATGATCCTAGACATCATCATCATGACTGTCAAAATCTGCTACATTAGGTGTATCAGTTTGAGGAGCTGGATCAAAATCAACCACATCGTCAGTGCTCGGAGACTCTAATTTTTCTATCTTTCCAATATCTTCAATGGTCTGATCCTCCACAAAAATAACATCACAACTTCTGACAAGCTTCTTTTTAATAGGATAATAAAATCTATAGCCAAACCATCATGACCATAACCAATGAACATGCACTCTCTTGTCTTGGCATCTAATTTAGACCTCTCATCTTTTGCCACATGCACAAATGCCTTACAACCAAAGAGTCGAAGGTGACTATAGGAGACATATTTCCATTACCACACTCTGTTAGGAACATCAGTCTGCAAAACAACAACAGGAGATAAATTTATAACATGTGCAACAGTATATAAAGCCTCACCCCAAAAAGATCCAGGCAATTTTGCTTCAGAAAGCAAACATCTGACTCTCTTCATCAATATCCTATTCAACCTTTCTGCCAAACCATTGAGCTGAGGAGTCTTGGGAGGAGTTTTCTGATGTCGAATACCCTGCTGCCTTATAATATTCATCGAAAGGTCCACAATATTAACCAGCATTATCAGTGCGAACACGTTTCAACTTCTTTCCAGTTTCTCTTTCAACTGAAGCTTGAAATTGTTTAAATACACCAAGCACCTGGTCCTTGGTCTTCAAAACATAAAACCAAAGTTTTCTTGAATGATCATCAATGAAAGTGATAAAGTAAAGTCCACCACCAAAAGTCTTGGTCTTCATCGGACCACAAAGATCTGAATGCACCAACTCAAGTACCTATGATTTTCTAGAAGGAGAACGACTCTTGAAGGAGACTCTGTGTTGTTTCCCAGCCAAACAATGAGCACAATTTTCTAATTTGGCTCCTTTCAAACCTGGGAGTAAATTCTTCTCAGCTAGACAATTCATCCCCTTCTCACTAATGTGGCTAAGCCTCTTATGCCATAAATAAGATGAGTTATCACAATCAATAACATTTACAACATTAAATAAAATAGAAGCTTTCAGCCAATACAAACCATAAAATTTCATACCACGGGCCACGACCAAAGAACCCTTAGTGAGCTTCCATTGTGCACCACCAAAGGTATTAAAATAACCATCACCATCTAGAACACTAGAAAAGATCAAATGCAAATGGATGTATGGTGCGTGCCTGATATTTTTCAAAATGAGCTTTGTCCCATTGTTGGTTTTCAAACAAACAGTACCAATGCCAATCACCTTTGATGTATCATTATTACCCATCTTCAACCTGGAGTATAAGATGAGAAAAAAATCCTTCCTGGAAGTAACATGGAAACTGGAACCACTATCAACAACCCAGCTAGAATCATCACAGGCAACATTTATAAGATTTTCATCATAAACAATCACAAGATCATTTGTAGTAGTGGTAGAAACACGTTACCATTCTCATCATTTTTCTTCTCTTGCTTGTCTTCATTTTCATTTTCCTACTTATAACAATATTTCTGAAGATGACCTTTCTTGTCACAATAGTTACACTTAAAGGTTTTCCACTTAGACTTTGATTTGCTTCTATAACCTCCATCCTGATTTCTGTCTCTACTTATCCCCCTGTTTTCAGTAACCAAAATCTCTACCTGCGAAGAGGAAGTCTACTGAGTTTGACGTTTGACTTCTTCATTCAAAATAGCAATTTTTACAAAATCCATGGCCACAACACCACTAGGAGTAGAATTAGTTAAAGTAACACGAAGATTCTCCCATGAATCAGGAAGAGTATTAAGCAACCAAAGTCCCAAAATTTCATCTTCAAATTTAACACCCATGGAAGATAATTGAATTCATAGCCTGCTTCAATAAAAATATTTGTTCCCTGATTTTGAAACATACAAAGTTTCAAGCTTGTCCCATAAAGTCTTCGCATGTGTGTCATTAGCAATATGGTTCAAAACATTATCATCTACCCATTGATGAATATAGCCACAAACCATCTCATGTTCAAAAGCCCAATCTTCATCAGAGTAGTAAACACGGGTAAATATAATCTTTTAACCAATAAAAAATCCTTCATTTTCCTCTCCATTTATCATAATTAGTTTCATTCAAACTAATCATTTTACCATAATTAGGCTCCATAATTCAGTCAAGTAAATTCCCTAGAAAATAAATAAATCAACTCTGATACCACTTGATGGGAAGACACAGTTACGCTGCAGAAAAATTACACAAAATATATGCGTGAAGAATAAAACCTTTCCCACTTGAAAGAACCAAGAGAAGCGTAATCTACGGCAATCCAAAAATTCAAAGAGTATAAAAATAAATAATATGCAAGACAGAAGAGCACACCAATTTTAAAGTGGAAACCCCCAATGAGAGGGACAAAAACCATGAGACCTAGTCCAGAAAAATCTCCACTATAAAAATATCAAAGAGTACAGAGAAGCACTTTTGAAAAATAATCTCATCTCACAGGAAAACAATGAAAAATGCTCAGCAGATAAATAGAGCGTATTCAAATAGTGAGAGAAATAAAATTCTAAAAATACCAGATTGATGTCAATGGTGAGAGGAGCAAGGGGATGAAATTTCACCAAAAACAGAGCATAAATGAATACTCAAAACAGCCATCCAAAGTAAACAAGAAGTCTTGCAAGCAAAGACGACGACACAATCTATCTTTTGCTCTCTCTTTTTCTTATGTGGAGTGTAAAAATATTAAGTCACATTAGGTTAAAAACCTATTGGGCTGCCACAATATTTTATTTTAAAATAAAATATTGTTGGGCCTAACTTGAGGAGGACCCACACAACAACATTTGCTTAGTGAGACCAAGTTGTTTCAAGCCTTTTTGAAGATCACTTTAAGATAAATGTAAGCCACTTTAGGGGCTACTCTAGAAATGAGAGGTGTGGAGGATGAAGAACCAACTTTGAAATGAATGAAAGTATCCTCAAAAGGAATTGCAAAATCTACTTCCTCCAAGAATACTATACTGATATCTAAAAAGAAATTGGATCATCTAGTTGAACAAGCTCTTATCTGGCAACGAGAGGCTTGCTTGTTTCACAACTCATTGGATGGAGAGATGTCATTGTACTCAGAAGAGGAGACAATAACTTCCTTCTCTTTGTCAAAGGATAGCAGAATCTTGTTGGCTAATCTTTTGAACGAAGAAATGCACCTCTCGAATGTAGAAGGTGATTCTAAACTTGTTGACAAGTACAAAACGTATGGTCTTTCTAGCCCTGTCTCTTTCATTATTTGTACCACCCTTTTTACTGTGTTTGCACCCCCAAAATAAAACAAAAACACATATATAATTTTTGTGATAATCAAATATAAATCTTTTTCTTGTGTTTTTACTTAAAGTAAATTTCAATTAAATCTCCAAATGACCGTACGTGTCATGCAAGATTTTCTTTTAAATCTTAGGTTAAATTCCTAAATGACCGTCCGCATCACGGGATTTAATTTGAAAAATTTTGACTTCTTTTGGAATATCAAAAGGCTGTACGCGTCTAACGGTATCCAAAATGAAGTTTAATTTTCAAAAATAAAGAAAACAATAATGAATAATAATAAAAATACAAAATTTTAAAAAATAAAGAGTATCAAATTTCCCAAAACAACCAATCTTTCTATAGAACTACATACGCCCTGATATTCTATCACGAATAGAAATATGTAGGAGCAAGGTCAATCCTTGTTGGGCCCTTTTATTTTAAAAATTACTATTTTGTTCTTATTTGCTTTTCTTTTGTTATTTTGGAAAAAAATAAGCATTTTCAAAATCACACTTGTTTTACTCATTCGATTAAAGATACCGTCTTAGGACGGGCGTTGTGGGGGTGCTACCTTCCCCACGCGTAATCGACTCCCGGACCTAAATCCGGTTTCGCAAACTTGTTTTATCGAATCTCAGTTTTTCCATACTTTTTCATAGTAAACTATGGCGACAACTCCTTCTCTCTGTTTTCAAATCATTTTTTTTAATTTCCCATTTTAGATCGCCGTCGCGATCCAGGTTGCGACAATACTCAACCATCTGTGACCATTGGCTGAAAAACCTTGTTTGGTTTAACAAGTCCTCAACTCCACAGTCCTGAGAAGCAAGGGCTGCATCATCACCAGCTAGAGCTTTTCCTGGATGATGCCTCATGCTGCTATGTCTTTTACTACTGGAAGATGATGCCATAATTACAAAGATAACAAAACATAACACCATGACCATTATTATTGCAACATAAGATGCATTACTAACTCAAAATATGGTTCAAACATACAATAACATAACTAGTATTGTTCAAATATTACATACCATTACAAATTAGCAGGAGTCACAATACGTAATGCATAACATTAACTAAGAAAAGAAAATATAAAATTATCCAATAGCAGCAAAAGGCAATGTTTAATGTCTCCTAGTCATAACTTGTAATAACTTATTGAGACGACGGTCTTGGGGCATGCCAAATAGAAGCTTCGCTAGAGGTTGGTTATTGCATAGGGTTTCGTAACACTGGTCAAATATGTCTTCATTCCCAATGTTAGGTTCAACTAACATCTGCCATATCTCCCTTTCGGAGTAATGAACGGATGAGTGACGATGCCAGTTTTGTACATGTTCACCAAATATTGCATTGTGTTCAGCAGCAATGGATGACAATCTATCTACATTGTCATTTCCTTGTCGCATTCACGACATCAAGCTTCGCCGTCAGGTGAGCAACTTGGGAGTCAATGAGGTTAACCAGAAGGGCTTTCCTTTTTTAACTCCTTGAGGATGACGTGCCATGATAGATGGTGTAGACTCTGTCGGAGATAGACTATGTGAATCCACGACGTGTGGTGATGGAAATGGTTCTTCAGTGTCATGATCAAATGTCGATGGCTCCATGATGTATTCCACATTATCTTCATTCAGGTTAACAATGAAACCTTGCATCTACAAATGTTATCGTACTTGTCGAGTTGTTTGAACCCCACTCCCAGTGGCACAATATGCACCCCAAAGCTCCTCCATGAGGTCATAGTTTCTGATTGGTTTAACTCTCTATTTGGCGGCTGTGGGTTTAACTTGAACACAAGGTAAATGTCAACCACATAACTTCAATATTGACATAAATGGAGGATGGTGAACCTAAAATGCTAAAGGTGAATTATATACCTTTATTAGGTCATCCCACACCTCATGTTCGGCCTCAAATATTTTAGTGGATTGGTTCCACGCGAATCCAGTGAGTCCACTAAATAAGTCATGGACCTCACACGAGGTGTCTTTTAGGCTCTTTTGCCTATTTTTTACATTGTTCTTTGTGAGGCCCACCAGACCAGATTCTTGAAGTGCCTCCACAATGTTAGTGTAAGCCTGCGTTGTCCAACTACCATAAACCATGTTACCAAGTTGGGCTTCATCTATCATAGTTGATACCAGTCAGAAGTCCATATCCATAGTCGCACTTCGTGAACTCACGAATAGGTCCAGAAGAGTCTGGAACAATACTTTTTTTGCAATTCATATTGAACCTAATGCAAACATAACTCACAAAAGCATAAGATAGAACATATGTTGCGTCAAGGAATCCCAAAAAAATGTTTTTCAATAACATAAAACGTAGAAAATTATTCATTAAAAAAAATGAAAACATTAAAACATCCTAATTGTTCTCATAATTTATCCACATTTCATTACTTATACGGTCCTTAATTTCTAAACCAAGCCTATAATCGTCATCACGAAGTTGTGAAACCACAGGTTCACCCTCTTGCTCCATTAACTCTCGATCAACTTCATCAAGTAACGATTGGTCGTTGTCCACAACACGGAGAAAGTTATGAAGAATACAACATGCAAGAACAATGTCGGTCATTGTTTCCAATGAGTAATGTGGTTCAGTTCCACTACCTATTATTGGAAATCGTTTCTTTAAAACACCGAAGGTTCTTTCGATAACATTCCTAAGTAACGAATGTCGATGATTAAATAGCTCTTGTGCATTTTGTGGACCTCTATGACTGTACTCTTTCAAATGATATCTAACACCACGATACGGTGTAAGGATTTGGGCCTTTAACATAAAACCAACATCTCCAAGATAGTTTTTTCCTACAATGAAAAAAGTTTTATGCATTATTGACTACAACAAACGTATGAGTTGACAATCATTACAACAAATAACCTCCAACTGACCTTCAGGTATGACCAATGGATTATCACGTACAAGTGCATCCTTCAGGATCCTCAAATCAGATGTTGTACCTTCCCACCCACTTATAACGTATGTGAATTTCATGTCGAAATCACAAGCTGCAAATACATTTTGCGTGGGCCAATCTTTTCTTCCAGGAAAACGAGGAGCATCGGATCGAGGTACCTTCACACGTACATGGGTTCCATTTGGCCCCTAAACAATCCTAAGACAAAGAAAATGTGATAACTTAACAACAAACTCAAGTGCTACAATGTCGTATGAGAGATTCGAGTTTTACCTTAAAGTATGGGTAAATCGGTTATTGTTGAAGATATAAGGTTGGACTTCCGTTCCAGAGGGTTGCTTTAAAAATTCTCCCTCGAACATCAAAATGGCATTCAATACATTATGAAAGTGACGAGACACAGTTTCACCTGATCGGTGGAAAAAATGAAACATTCCTGTTCTTCACATTATGTCCAATAATGTGAAGAAATTTAGGAACTTGTTCCTCCACTGTTGATCGACAACCATCCCTCACGAAGTCAGTCTCTCTTAATCGTTGACATAAATAAATGAATGCTTCAGGACCCATTCGGATAATATCATGACATTGTTGGGTGTGAATTAGGTATGACATCAACTCCTAACAACGACACTCTTTTTGTGAAATGTCCATGATAGGAGTGTTTGTGATTCGATCAACAACACCCAACAAATTTACCAAGTACGGAACGATGCAAAGAATAATCATACATATCCCTTTGGTTCTCAATTGAGTTTGTTGTTGTAGTTGTACCATTACATTCATATCCAACACACCATTTCCAATTTCCTCCACGTTAAGAATTTCATCGACGTTGCCAACTTGATTTATATATCCATTGAATGAGGGTCCACGTGACGAATTTATATCATTATCCATCGTAATAATAATTATATTTAATCCTACATACGTATGTATAAAATCTTAATTCTTAACTTATTCAATATCTTAAAAAAATTAATGAACCTAAATAATATTTAGAACATTAATTTAATTTCTAAATAAAATTATAAAATTAACCTTAATTTCTAAATAAATTAGTTAATAAATTTAATTTCAATTTTTTATTTTTTATTAACTTTTTAATATCATAAATAAATGAATATCCTGAGCAAATAAAATAAATTAATAAATCAATAAAATTATGATTAGTAATAAATAAATTAAGTTGGTACAAAATTCAAAATAAAATTTATCCATTAATACTTGCACTATATTTTAAAAAAATATACATAAATAACACAACTAATTAACTAAACGTTTCAATTAAAAATATTTCGAAATAAAAACAATTCTTAAATAACTAAATTTTCACCATTTATTAAAAATCATAATGAATATCCTATTTAATTTAAATAAATTAATTAAAGAATATTATAAATTGCTAAATATAATTTCTAACGTATCCCGTATGAAATAATTAAGATACCTACCTCTAAAATCTTAATTGATTCAATATCTTTAAAAAAATAATATAAACTTAAATAATGTTTACAACATTCATTTAATTTAATTTCTAAATAAAATCCTAACATTATATTAAATCCTAATAGATAAGTTTAATTCCAAAATTTTAAATTTTGTTTAATAACATTTTATATCATAAATAAATTAATATGCTAATTAAATAAAATAAGTTAATAAATCAGTAAAATAATCATAAGTACTAAATAAATTCAATTCCTACACAATTATGATTTCAAAATAAAACTTTGTACATTAATCCATATACTATATTTTGGAAAAACGTATATAAATACTAATTAACTAAAATTTTCAATTCAAAATATTTCTAAATAAAAATAATTCTTAAATAATTAAATCTTTATTATTTATGGAAAATCATAATGAATATCCTATATAATTTAAATAAATGAATTAATGAAAATCATAAATTACTAAATATAATATTTAACACATTCAATATCAAATAATTAAGATACCTATTCTGAAATCTTAATTCTTAATTTACTCGACATCTTAAAAAAATAATAAACTTAAATAATATATATAACATTAATTTAATTTAATTTCTAAATAAAATCCTAAAATTAACTTAAATCTTAAATAAATTACTACATAAGTTTAATTCCAAAATTTTAATATTTTATCAACTTTTTATATCATTAATAAATTAATATGCTAATCAAATAAAATAAATTAATAAATCAGTAAAATAATCATAAGTAATAAATAAATTCAATTCTTACAAAATGATGATTTTAAAATAAAATTTGTACATTAATAGTCATACTATATTTTAAGAAAACGTATTTATAATTAATTAACTAAATCTTTCAAATCAATATATTCCTAAATAGAAAAAATTCTTATATAATTAAATTTTTACTATTTATTGAAATTCATAATGAATATCCTATATAATTTAAATAAATGAATTAATAAAAGTTATTGTAACAACTTAGAAAAATCTGTCATCTGAGTAGAAGTGGTAAAAGTGGAATTAGTAAAAGTGGAATGATTATTATATTATTAAACTGAAAAAACGTATTTAAAGAAAACGTTAGTAGTAAAGTCTCATTCCCACTTGGATTTAATTTTCTTATTGATGTTTGTTCTTACATGTATGATGTGGTTTTGTGAAAATTAATGGTATGTTGATCTGTTGAATAGATAATCTGGGCTAGGGTGGATCATTCATCGTGTATGTTGATTTTCGCCCAATTTAGTCATCTGAGGCATGCATGGTAATTTTGAGGTAGTGGATATTGCTGCTTGTTCTGCATTTTTCGCCCAGGCTAGGCAATCTCGCCCAGGCGAAGTCACTTGGAAACTTGAGAGGTGCTCTCGACTCCAATTTCGTCCAGACGAGAAGTGCTTCGCCAAGATGAGAAGTGCTTCGCCAAGGCGAGAAGGTAGTCTCACCCAGGCGAGGGTATAGTCGCCCAGGCGAGAATGGCCCTGGAGCAAGTGTGTTCTCTAGACTGTTTTCGTTCGCTCAAGCTAGATTTTCGCCCAAGCTAAATCCTAATTTTTTTTTTTTGGCTTTCGGTTTTGATTGTTTGATTCATTGGTAATGCAATGTAGGGATTTAATAAAATAGATTAATTGATAATTTAATGGTATTGATGGTTTAATGATTTCGTTAAATTTTGAGATTTGAGGTTGAGATTGAGATTGAAAAGAGAATGATTACATGAGAAGAGATTTAGATTATGTTTTCAAATTGATAAAGTGTTCATGTGTTGGTTAAGATGTAGTCATAGTGTTTTCAGGAAAGGAAACACCTCTGCCTAGGTCAGTTAGGAAGTGCATTGTCTAAGGACTAGATCAATAACGATTGATATCCTGACTCTACTAGTAATAGAAATCAAATAGATGATCATTACTTGGTGGTGAGAGTCGAAGGAGGTCTAAACTGGGTGACTGCAGCTTGAAACATAGTTGGTCAAGAAAGTCTCAGGAGGACTAACCCTGTCATACATGATTGATGATTCATTTATATGGAGGCGGTGTGGATTCACAGTTTGGAGATATATGACAGGTGCATATCTCGGGGTCTATTCAATGCACGAGTCTTCCAGAAGTAGAGTCAAGTTTGTAGTGTGTTAGTGTCTTATATTGTGATGGTGCATGTAACTAAATGAAAGACTTGAGTGGTGTTAATCTTTGTGTTTGAATTGAAATATTCAGAATTATTAAAAATTTGGTTAGCTTACCTTTTTTTGTTGTACTTGTGTTTTGATATTTGTCTGCAATGATCATGTTTTTTTAACACGAGAGCAGATGGTGTTGCAGATGAATCTGTGGAGGATCATTTGAAAAACAATTTGGAGATATTTTGTAATTTTGTTTTAGTAGAATTCTGAAGGTAAAATTTTGAAATACTTTAGTTTAAAGGATTATTGTATGTTGATGAATCATAATTATAATTACTAGAATGCTTAGCTTTATGCATGTTATTTTTGGGGTGTTACATTTATGGTATCAGAGCAGTTCATCCTTTGGATGACCAGAGGGTAGTAGGCATATTGTGTTTCTTCAGCGTGTGAATTTCGTTGAGCTTTAGTTTAGAGAAATAGGTAATATATTTCTAATTGGATATGTAACCATTTTGCATGAAATTTGAGTGTGTTTGAGTTAAGGTGATTGTGATGAATGTAAATGAAGTTATTAAAAAAGAAATGAATCTTGATGAAGTGATGAGGGTGCACACTCATGACTAAATCAAGAGAGGTTTCTATCTTAATGTTTCATCTTTATAATATCTTTGAAGGATATATTTTGATTGATTGATTAGATTTTGTATGAAATTTAATGTTAGTATTAAGTAAGAATAGGTGTGAAGTATTTTTTTTTAGTGTTTGATAATTTTGATAGATATAACTCATAAGATTGAGATGTCTCTTTTGGTGAATTTTAGAACTCTTATATAGAACTTTTGTCTTGTTATATGATTGGGGTTATGTTAGATTATTTTCCTTTTCACATCTTATAAATTTGTAGATTTTATAGTTGCCTTGAGCTCTAGATAATTCTCTTAAGTCATTTGTGTGTTCTAGAATGACTTCTATACCTTCTTCAAAGTTGGACTTGGATGTTGTATCTTCTGGAGTGTTCTACCTTAGCGGTTAACTATTTGTCTTTTTATTTTTTTTATTATTTTTGGCATTTTCTTTCCTATTTCATCTATTTGTACTTGTTAAAAAATTCTGGAAATTTTATGTTCTTTTATTTTATGGATTAGAGATTTTATCAAAGAATTTAAGAAAATCATGGAACATTGTTCTAAAAAAATATAGACATTTGAAATCCAAAATTCTTCATAAATTCCATAGTTTACTATTTGTTTTTTTTTTTTTTTTTTTTTTTTATTATTTCTTACATTTTTTTTTTTTTTTTTTTACTTTTTTAGCATTTCTGACATGTTTTTTTTTCCTATTTTACCTATCCAAACTTGTCAAAAAAATTCTAAACATTTTTGTGGTCCTTTATTACACGGATTATAGATTTTATCAGAGAATTTTGGAAAATTCTTGAATTTTTATTAAGAAAAATAGAGATTTTTGAAACACAAAACATTTTCAAAATTTCATCGTTTACTATTTACTTTTTGATTTTTTAGTATTTTTGACATCTTTTTTTATATTTTACCTATCTACAGTTGTCAAAAAATTCTTTAAATTTTTGTGTTGTTTTGTGGTATGGATTCGAGATTTTATCAAAGAATTCTGCAAAACTTCTAGAAATTTTTATGTTTTTTTATTTTATGGATTACAGATTTTATCAAAGAATTTAAGAAAATCAAGGAACATTTTTCTAAAAAAATATAGACATTTGAAATCCAAAAATCTTCATAAATTTCATAGTTTACTATTTGTTTTTTTTATTGTTTTAGCATTTTTGACATCTTTATTTTCTATTTTAGCAATCCAAACTTGTCAAAAAATTCTAAACAATTTTGTGGTGCTTTATTATACAGAATATAAATTTTATCATAGAATTCTGGAAAATTCTTGATTTTTTATTAAGAAAAAATAGAGATATTTGATATACAAAACAGTTTTAGAATTTCATTGTTTACTATTTGCTTTTTGATTTTGTAGTATTTTTGACATCTTTTTTTTCTATTTTACCTGTCTATAGTTGTCAAAAAATTCTTCAAATTTTTGTGTTGTTTTTATTGTATGGATCCGAGATTTTATCAAAGAATTCTGCAAAACTATGGTTTTTTTTCAAAAAATTTGAGATATTTGACATCTAAAATTTCAGCAAAATTTCATTCTTTACTATTTCTTTTTTATTTTTTTAGCATTTTTGACATTTTTATTCTATTTCACGTATCCAAACTTGTCAAAATATTATGAAATTCTTTGTAGTGTTTTATTGGAAGGATTAGAGATTTTAACAACGAATTCTGGAAATTTCAAAAAGTTCTTTTAAGAAAATATAGAAATGTGAAATATTTTTTTTCCAACATTTCGCGGTTTACTATTTGCTTTTTTTTATTATTTTTGACATTTTATTTTCTATTTCATCTATATGTACTTGTCACAAAATTCTGGAAATTTAATGTTTTTTTATTTTATGGATTAGAGATTTTATCCAAGAATTTTAGAAAATGATGAAACATTTTTCTAAAAAATCATAGACATTTGAAATCTAAAATTCTTCATAAATTCCATCATTTACTAATTCTTTTTTATTTTTTAGCATTTTTGACATCTTTTTTTTTTCTATTTCACCAATCCAAACTTGTCAAAAAGATGTGGAATTTTTTTGTAGTGTTTTATTTGAAGGATTAGAAATTTTATCAACGAATTCTGGAAATTTCTAGAAGGTCTTTTAAAAAATTTCGCTGTTTACTATTTGTCTTTTTATTTTTTTTATTATTTTTGACATTTTCTTTCCTATTTCATTTATTTGTACTTGTTAAAAAATTCTGAAAATTTTTATGTTCTTTTATTTTATGGGTTAGAGATTTTATCAAAGAATTTAAGAAAATCATGGAACATTGTTCTAAAAAAATATAGACATTTGAAATCTAAAATTCTTCATAAATTCCATCGTTTACTATTTATTTTTTTTTACTTTTTTAGCATTTATGACATGTTTTTTTCCTATTTGACCTATCCAAACTTGTCAAAAAATTCTAAACATTTTTTAGGTGCTTTACTATACGGATTATAGATTTTATCAGAGAATTCTAGAAAATTCTTGAACTTTTATTAAGAAAAATAAAGATTTTTGAAACACAAAACATTTTCAGAATTTCATCGTTTACTATTTGCTTTTTGATTTTTAGTATTTTTTACATCTTTTTTTCTATTTTACGTATCTATAGTTGTCAAAAAATTCTTTAAATTTTTATCTTGTTTTATGGTATGGATTCAAGATTTTATCAAAGAATTCTGCAAAACTATGTTTGGTTTTAAAAAAAATTCAAATATTTGAAATCCAAAATTTTACCAAAATTCCGTCATTTACTATTTCTATTTTATTTTTTTAGCATTTTTGACATCTTTTTTTTCTATTCACCTATCCAAACTTGTCTAAATATTATGGAATTTTTTGTAGTGTTTTATTGGAAGGATTAGAGATTTTATCAACGAATTCTGGAAATTTCTAAAAGTTCTTTTAAAAAATGTAGATATGTGAAAATATTTTTTCCAAAATTCCGCTGTTTGCTATTTGTTTTTTTATTTTTGACATTTTCTTTTCTTATTCCACTATCTATACTTGTCAAAAAATTATGGAAATTTTTATGTTTTTTTATTTTATTGATTAGAGATTTTATCAAAGAATTTAAGAAAATCATGTAACATTTTCCAAAAAAATATAGACATCTGAAATCTAAATTTCTTCATCAATTCTATCGTTTACTATTTGTTTTTTTTTTACTTTTTTAGCATTTCTGACATCTTTTTTTTTCCTATTTCACCTATCCAAACTTGTCAAAAAATTCTAAACATTTTTTTGGTGCTTTATTATACGGATTATAGATTTTATCATAGAATTATGAAAATTCTTGAATTTTTATTAAGAAAAATAGAGATATTTGAAACACAAAACATTTTCAGAATACCATCGTTTACTATTTGCTTTTTGATTTTTTAGTATTTTTGACATCTTTTTTTCTATTTTACCTATCTATAGTTGTCGAAAAATTCTTTAAACTTTTGTGTTGTTTTATTGTATGGATCTAAGATTTTATCAAAGAATTCTGCTAAACTATGTTTTTTTTTTGAAATATTCAGATATTTGAAATCCAAAATTTTACCAAAATTTCGTCGTTTACTATTTCTTTTTTATTTTTTTAGCATACTCTTTGAATGTTTCGGAGCTTCATCATGCCTTGCAACTGCATTCTATCAGGAGCCATATCCATATCGTACTTGTACTACTTCAAAAAAGCATCTACAAGATCTTTCCAGGAGCGAACCCTAGCTGGTTCCAGATGCATATACCAGTTCAAGGCCGTTCCTGCTAGGCTATCTTGAAATAGATGCATCAGTAGTTTTTCATTGTGAGCATGAGCGGCCATTTTTCGGCAATACATGGTTAGGTGGCTCTTTGGACAAGTTGCTCCCTTATATTTTTCGAACCCTGGCACTTTAAATTTGGGAGGGATCCCGATATTAGGGACTAAGCATAATCCAGCGGCATCTCCAAATTCACGAGCACTGGCTCCTTCAATCACTCTGAGCCTTTCCTCTAAAATTTCCAACTTAACCTTGGTCTTGTCAACACTAATCAATGCATTTTGAATATCTTCGGGAATATTAACCTTTGCCGAAGATGGTTCACCAGTAAGAATCTGTAAGACTTGTGGCTGGGTAGTAGTGTGGGGCACGGTAGTTGTCCCAATCACATTTTCACCTATGCCCTGAGTGTTCAGGGTCATTTGGTCAGGAGATTCCTCAGTGGGTGGAGTGTAACCTGGAGGAAGCCCATACTGAGGAAAAGGGGTAGCGGTCCCTTGAGTGTTGACATGCTGAGTCTGAGACATTGTAGGGTGGGAAGAAATCACTCCTTCATGCCTAGTAGTAGCATCACGTCTGCTATCTAAGATTGTCAAAACTTCGAGAATCTGACTCAACTGATCCTTTAGACCATGAATCTGACTCATTTTATCCTTTAGATCATTGATATCATTTTTCATTGTTTTCAATGCTTCTTGTGTTGTCTCCCAGTCTTCCATATTCTGTCGATTTGAGCGAGTCCTATATGGGTGTCGTGGAAATTTTGCCGTTATTGCTTTTTTCTGAGTTTTATTTGAAATGAATTAGATGAAAAAAAATAAAAAATAAGGTATGAACAAAATGCAACTAGTCGGAAATTATAAAGTTGTGTAACTGATATAAAATGGAAATTAACACAGATCTGGAATATCAAAGCAATCTGATTTATTCAAGGAATGCAAATCGATACATCTTTAAAGGAGAAACAAAATGAAACTATTATCAATCCCTAGAACGAGCAATTAAAATCTTCATCTGCTCCACTAGCCACTTGCAATGATCGAGAAAAATCTGAACTTCTCGAGGAGGGTCACGAAATGTCATTGTGTCAACTTCACGTAACATTCTAGGTATGTCATCGATAGCGCTTTAGCTAGAGCCGCCAATTGGGAAAAATTTCTCCTCCAGTGTACCACATCCTTTTCTTGTTCAACCATATAATCTCTCGCATGAGTCATCGCAGCTGGTGTCTTTCCTCTGCTGTCATTAGTCGCAAGCGCTCTTCATTCACCCTTTCCTCGCATATTGCCACGGTCTCTTCCACTTGGTGTTTCATGCTATTAACTTGGAGTTGTAGCTTTTGTAACCTTCTCAACGCCTCTTGTTTATCCTTTTTTATGTCTTCATATAAGCTCTTGTTTATCATTTTTGACATTTTCTTTTCTATTTCATCTATCTGTACTTGTCAAAAAAATTTTGGAAATTTTTATGTTCTTTTATTTTATAGATTAGATATTTTATCAAAGAATTTTAGAAAATAATGGAACGCTTTTCTAAAAAAATATAGACATTTTAAATCCAAAATTCTTCATAAATTTCATTGTTTACTAATTTTTTTCTTGCACTTTTGAAATCTTTTTTTCCTTTTTCACCTATCCAAACTTGTCAAAGAATTCTTAACATTTTTTAGGTGCTTTATTATACGGATTATACATTTTATCAGAGAATTGTGGAAAATTCTTGAATTTTTATTATGAAAAATATAGATATTTGAAATATAAAACATTTGCAGAATTCCATCATTTATTATTTGTGTTTTGACTTTTTAGTATTTTTTGACATTTTTTTTGTATTTTACGTGTCTATAGTTGTCAAAAAATTCTTAAATTTTTTGTGTTGTTTTAGTGTATAGATCTGATACTTTATCAAAGAAATCTAGAAAATTATTTTTTTTTTCAAAATATTTGAGATATTTGAAATCCAACATTTCACCAAATATTCATAGTTTACTATTTTTTTAGCATTTTTGACATCTTTGTTCTATTTGACCTATCCAAACTTGTCAAAAATTTATGAAATTTTTTGTAGCATTTTATTGGAAGGATTAGAGATTTTATCAACGAATTCTAAAAATTTCTAGAAGTTCTTTGAAAAAGATATAGATATGTGAAATATTTTTTTTTTCAAACTTCCACAGTTTACTGTTTATTTTTTCATTTTTTAATAATTTTAGACTTTTTCTTTTCAATTTCGTATATATGTATTTGCAAAAAGTTCTAGAAATTTTTATTTTCTTTTATTTTATGTATTAGAGAGTTTATAAAAGAATTTTAGAAAATCATGGAACATTTTTCTAAAAAAATATAGACATTTGAAATCCAAAATTTTTCATAAATTCTAATGTTTAAAATTTGTTTTTTTTTTTTATTTTTTTAGCATTTTTGACATCTTTTTCTCTTATTTCACCTATCCAAACATGTCAAAAAGTTCTAAACATTTTTGTGGTGCTTTATTATACGAATTATAGATTTTATCATAGAATTCTGGAAAATTCTTGAAAATTTATTAAGAGAAATATAGATATTTGAAATACAAAACATTTTCAAAATTCCATCATTTACTATTTGCTTTTTGATTTTTTAATATTTTTGACATCTATTTTTCTATTTTACCTGTCTATAGTTGTAAAAAATTCTTAAAATTTTTATGTTGTTTTATTATATAGAAACGAGATTTTCTCAAAGAATTCTACAAAGCTATGGCTTTTTTTTTTTAATTTGAAATATTTGAAATCCAAAATTTCATCAAAATTTCATCGTTTACTATTTCTTTTTTATTTTTTTAGCATTTTCGACATTTTTTGTTCTATTTCAGCTTTCTGAACTTGTAAAATAATTATGGAATTTTTTGTAGTGTTTTATTGGAAGGGTTAGAGAAATATTTTTTTTTTCAAAATTCTGCGGTTTTGTATATGTCTTTTTTTATTTTTTTTTTATTTTTGACATTTTCTTTTCAATTTCGCCTATCTGTACTTTTCAAAAATTCAGGAAATTTTTATGTTCTTTTATTTTATGAATTAGAGATTTTATCAAACAATTTTAGAAACTCATGGAACATTTTTCTAAAAAACTATACACATTTCAAATACAAAATTCTTCATAAATTTCCTCGTTTACTATTTTTTTTCTATTTTTTTAGCATTTTTGACATCTTTTTTTTCCTATTTCACCTATCCAAACTTGCCAAAAGATTCTAAACATTTTTGTGGTGCTTTATTATACGGACTATATATTTTATCAGAGAATTCTGGAAAATTCTTGAATTTTTGTTAAGAAAAATAGAGATATTTGAAATAGAAAACATTTTCAGAATTCCATTGTTTACTATTTGCTTTTTGATTTTTTAGTTTTTTGACATCTTTTTTTGTATTTTACCTATCTATAGTTATCGAAAAAGTCATAAAATTTTTGTGTTGTTTTATTGTATGGATCCGAGATTTTATCAAAGATTTCTGCAAAAGCATGGTTTTTTTTTAAAAAAATTAGATATTTGAAATCCAAAATTTCAACAAAATTTCACGGTTTACTATTTCTTTTTTATTTTTATAGCATTTTTGGCATTTTTTCTATTTCACCTATCCAAACTTGTCAAAAAATTTTGAATTTTTTTGTAGTGTTTTATTCGAAGGAATAAGAGATTTTATCAACAAATTCTGGAAATTTCTAAAAGTTCTTTTACAAAAATATAGATATGTGAAATAATTTTTTTTGAAAATTCCGCGGTTTACTATTTATTTTTTTTTATTTTTTATTATTTTTGACATTTTGTTTTCAATTTCCTCTATCTGTACTTGTCAAAATATTCTGGAAAGTTTTATGTTTTTTTATTTTATGGATTAGAGATTTTATCAATGATTTTTGGAAAATTGTGGAACATTTTTTCAAAAAAGACTAGACATTTGAAATCCAAAATTCTTCATAAATTCCATTATTTACTATTTTTTTATTTGTATTTTTAGCATTTTTGACGTCTTTTTTTCCTATTTAAGCTAATCAAACTTGTCAAAGAATTCTAAACATTTTTGTGGTGCTTTGTTATACGGATTATAGATTTTACCAGAGAATTCTGGAAAATTCTTGAATTTTGATTAAGAAAAATAGAGATCTTTTAAATACAAATCATTTTCAGAATTCCGTCGTTTACTATTTGCTTTTTAATTCTTTAGTACTTTTGACATCATTTTTTCTATTTTACTTATCTATGGTTTTCAAAAAATTCTTAAAATTTTTGCGTTGTTTTATTGCATGAATCCGAGATTTTATCAAAAAATTCTGCAAAACTATGGTTTCTTTTTGCAAAAAAAGTTGAGATATTTGAAATCCAGAGTTTCAACCAAATTCCATTGTTTACTATTTCTTTTTTATTTTTTTAGCATTTTTTTAGCTTTTTTAGCATTTCTTTTGGAATATTTTGTCGTGTTTTATTCGAAGGAATAGAGATTTTATCAACAAATTCTGGAAATTTCTAAAAGTTCTTTTACAAAAATATAGATATGTGAAATATTTTTTTTTTAAATTCCGCGATTTACTTTTTATTTTTTATTATTTTTGACATTTTGTTTTCATTTTCGTCTATCTGTACTTGTCAAAAAATCTGAAAAATTTTATGTTTTTTTATTTTATCAACGATTTTTGGAAAATCATGGAACATTTTTTCAAAAAAGATTAGACATTTGAAATCCAAAATTCTTCATAAATTCCATTATTTACTATTTGTTTATTTTTTTTTTCAATTTTTGATGTCTTTTTTTCCTATTTCACCTAATCAAACTTGTCAAAGAATTCTGAACATTTTTGTGGTGCTTTATTATACGGATTATAGATTTTATCAGAGAATTCTGGAAAATTCTTGAATTTTGATTATGTAAAATAAGGTTTAGACCGAGTTCAAGAGGGGGGGTGAATTGAACTTTCAAAAACTTTTCGCAAATCTGATTTGTTCTTGAAGTAGAGAATGAAAATTCTTAATTCAATCAATTAACTCGTGTAATTTTGGACTGTCCAGTAAACAATCAATTGTGCACAGCGGAAATTATTGAATATGAACCCAGAAAAACAATTTCAGTGTAGAAATGTTTTAACCCAGATTCAATATGATTAAACACAATCCAGTAGATTAAAAACAATCCAGAAACACAGTTGATTCAGATATATGAAAACAGATGTTCATAATATATTCAACTATATGATCAGATTTTAATCCAGTCAATTTAAATGATGGCAACAGTTGAATAAAAGAAATCAAGAAGAGTAGGGAGAAAAGCAAGAAAATTGAATTTTTATCCTGGTTCACCCTTCCACAAGGGCTACGTCCAGTCCTTTCAAACTAGCAAAGATTTCCACTAAACAAATCACAAGATCAGTTTACAACCCTTGCTCCCAGCAAGTTACAAACTGCTCCCAGCAGTAAACCCACCTCTCACTGAACCCCTCAGCTAGTGTGTAACCAGTACAGAAACCCACTGCACCACAACACTTGCAGTCCGCAAGCAACACTGCTCCCAGCAGTACTCATCCTCTACTGAACCCCTCAGCAGATGTGAGACGAGTGCAGAAACCCACTGCACCAACTCAATTACAAACCCAGTAATTGAAAACAACAAACAGATTATAGATCAACAGGATCAGAAAAGATCACAAAGTACTTCTACACAAAACAGATTACGAAGAATGAAGATCAGGTGTAGAAGACTTAGCTTTGGTCCAGAACCAAAGTAGCAAGAACCTCACTTCAAGGATGCTTTAAAGATTCACATTCTTAGAGGTTTCTTGATTTGAAAAGCTTTGCCAAAATGATGATCGCACAAAAGGAGCAATATCTCTCTTAGAAAATCTCAAGGAATGCTTTTCGAAAGTTTTTTTTTTTTGATAACTGAAAATGATAGTGCACATTCCTTTAAATACCCAAATCAGTTTTCAAAATAGCTTAGCTGTCGCAATTCAATTAATTGAACAAACCATTCAATCAATTGAATTTGACTGTTAGTTTGACTCAGTCAAAGGTTTCAGTTGTAACAGAAATAACTGTATTTCAATTGTAACAGAAATAACTGTCACATTCAATCGATTGTTTTAGAAATTCAATTGATTGAAAAACCTTTTTCCAGCAAAAATAGTTTGGGTTATTTTTATTAAAAACAGTTTTAATAAGAATATTTGTGAATCTTTTTAGCACCTCAGAAGTGATGAACCATGCCACTAGTGATTAAGGCCTAAGCCAACTAAGGACCAAGACCTAATCACCCAACTATCTTCATGTTGGCACAAAGTCTTCACTTGAACAATTCTGGTCCAGGTTGGTTCCAACATATTCTTCATGAGGCAGTCTTCATCAGCTTCACATGCTAAGCCTTGGTGCTTATAATATTGACTTCATCAAATCACATGCTTAGCCTTGGTGCTAACAATATTGACTTCATCAAATCACATGCTTAGCCTTGGTGCTAACAGATTAAGAAAAATAGAGATCTTTTAAATACAAAACAATTTCAAAATTCCATCATTTACTATTTACTTTTTAATTCTTTAGTACTTTTGACATCTTTTTTTCTATTTTACTTGTCTATGGTTTTCAAAAAATTCTTAAAATTTTTGTGTTGTTTTATTATATGAATTTGAGATTTTATCAAAAAATTCTGCCGATCTATGATTTTTTCTTCAAAAAAAGTTGAGATATTTGAAATCCAGAGTTTCAACCAAATTCCATCGTTTACTATTTTTTTTTTATCATTTTTGGCATTTTTTTTCTATTTCACCTATCCAAACTTGTCAAAAAATTGTGAAATTTTTTGTAGTGTTTTATTCAAAGGAATAGAGATTTTATCAATGAATTCTGGAAATTTCTAAAAGTTCTTTTACAAAAATATAGATATGTGAAATAATATTTTTTTTGAAAATTTCGCGGTTTACTATTTATTTTTTTTATTTTTTATTATTTTTGACATTTTGTTTTCAATTTCGTCTATCTGTACTTGTCAAAAAATTCTGGAAAGTTTTATGTTTTTTTATTTTATGGATTAGAGATTTTATCAACGATTTTTGGAAAATCATGGAACATTTTTTCAAAAAAGACTACACATTTGAAATCCAAATTCTTCATAAATTCCGTTATTTACTATTTTTTTATTTGTTTTTTTAGCATTTTTGACGTCTTTTTTTCCTATTTCACCTAATCAAACATGTCAAAGAATTCTAAACATTTTTGTGGTGCTTTATTATACGGATTATAGATTTTATCAGAGAATTATGGAAAATTCTTGAATTTTGATTAAGAAAAATAGAGATCTTTTAAATACAAATCATTTTTGAAAAATAAGGTTTAGACCGAGTTCAAGAGGGGGTGTAAATTGAACATAGAAATCTTTTCGCAAATCTAAATTATTCTTGAAGTAGAGAATGAAAATTCTTTATTCAATCGATTGAGCTGTGTAATTCTGAACTGTCAGGTAAACAATCGACTGAGCACAGCGGAATATATAAGAGTTAAACCCATAAATCAATTAAACCCAGAAATCAGTATATAGTGTAAGATTGTGCTAACCCAGATTTAATATGTATAAACACAATCCAGTATATTACACACAATCCAGAATCACAGTAGATTATGTAAACAGATGTTCAGAGTTTGATTAACAGTATGAATTGATTTTAATCCAGTTAATTTTTAAAGATGGCAGCAGTGAATAAAAGCAATCAAGAAGTGTAAGGAGAAAAGCAAGAACACAGAATTTTTATCCTGGTTCACCCTTCCACAAGGGCTACGTCCAATCCTTTGCAAACTAGCAAAGATTTCCACTAAAACAGATCACAAGATCAGTTTACAACCCTTGCTCCCAGTAAGTTACAAACTGCCTCCAGCAGTAAACCCACACCTCACTGAACCCCTCAGCTTGTGTGTAACCAGTGTAGAAACCCACTGCACCACAACACTTGCAGTCCGCAAGCAACACTGCTCCCAGCAGCACTCACCCTCTACTGAACCCTTCAGCAAATGCGAGACCAGTGCAGAACCCACTGCACCAACTCAATTACAAACCCAGTAATTGAAAACAGCAAACAGATTGCAGATCAACAGGATCAGAGAAGATAACAGAATGCTTCTACACAAAACAGATTACACAAAATGAAGATCAGGTGTAGAAGACTTAGCTTTGGTCCAGAACCAAAGTAGCAAGAACCTCCCTTCAAGGATGCTTCAAAGATTCACGTTCTTGGAGGTTTCTTGATTAGAAAAGCTTTGCAAGAATGATGATCGCACAAAAGGGGCAATATCTCTCTTAGAAAAACTCAAGGAATGCTTTTCGAAAGTATTAGTTTTGATTATTCTGAAAGTGATGATTCTCATTCTTTAAATACCCAAAAACAGTTTTAAAAACTGCTTAGCTGTCAAAATTCAATTAATTGAACAAACCATTCAATCGATTGAATTTGACCATTAGTTTGACCCAGTCAAAGTTTTCAGTTGTAACAGCC
>Ga0209489_100294_pt1 | contig 87280 bp, 40 predicted proteins | sample SiratrowhiteBW_FD_187527 | JGI IMG/M metagenome (GOLD analysis project Ga0209489, IMG submission 187527) | Root nodule microbial communities of legume samples collected from California, USA - Siratro white BW (SPAdes) (version 2) | ecosystem: Host-associated > Plants > Roots > Nodule | place...
ATATATATATATATATATATATAAAGAAATATGACGAATTATATTTTCAAATCCTTTTCTAAAATCACTACAAGAAAAAAGCTATTTAGAGACAATTTTTTAGCTACAAAATGAAATGGTTGCTAATTGTGATCAAAATAGTCACCAAATTAGATTTTAGTTATTAAATAACTACAAAATAGAAGTAATGATTGAATTTAGTGACAAATTAAGTTAAGATAATTAGTATTTAAGATTATCTACCAAGGTTTTAGTGACCTATACCAATCACTAAAATCTTTTAAGATAATTGATATCTAACATTATTTAAGTCATCTTGACTGCTCTTTTCTTTTTTTAAAAAAGAAATGAAACTGTGTAAGCTTTTGCGTGGATTTAGCCCACACTAAGATTTTATTTTATTTTTTAATTTAGGGTAGGTTTAGCCGACGTCTTCTAATGTCAGCTTTTACATCAATGATATTTTGTGATAGTTATTTATTCGTTTTCTTATAGTGTTTGGTAGTTAAAAATTTATCTTTAAATAACTTTTTTCTTATAGTGAATGTTATATTGCAAAATGTTATTCCTTTAAAATATTATCAACATTAATGCATTGTAATTCTTTAGAGCTTATTTGAAAAGGATGAAAATCTTGGACAGTGATTTTGCTGTATTTTGGCCTCTATGTTCGCTTGGAATATAAGTTTTTCGTATATATATGATAGGAGTGATTTCATTATTGTGATGGATTTGACTTATGTTTGAGCATATCGTATAGGTTTGGTGCTTGAATAAGAAATGAAACCCCTTCCTTTCAATCTCAAAATTGGGTATGGGTTAGAATCTAATTCCATGTAATTTAAATGTTAGCAAAAAGGCGTATTTTAATTTGGAGATAGATTATATATTAGTTTCTACTTGGTATAATATAATTTGCTTATAAAAAAAATTAATTATATGCAGCAAGGAGAGTTAGGGTAACCATAAGAGGCTTATTAATATTAAATCGATTACATGAAATCGATAAGAAAGAAAGCGAGGGAGGTTGATCAATTTTACAGATAAAAATTGATGAAAGGAATTATATAAATGTGTTTGTATTATCACCATTTTTTTTCATGAATTTTTTTTTCATTTATCTTATTCATCTTTAATTTACATTATCGTCCTCCATTTTTTAAATTATTAAGCTTTACTTTACCTTGTACTTTATCATACACAAATTTGCTTTACTTTTTTTTTAATTTAATTTCCAAATCATTTTATTGATTTTGATAATTTATGATTCTGCAATTTACATTCATGTAATTCTTTCATATTTTCTTTTTAAATTGTCTTGAATTTGTATATGCATTATTTACTATCATTACACATTCTATGAAGTCGTTTTAATGAATATTTACTATTTCTTTTGGTTCCATTAGTTTTAGGCTGAGACTTGTTTATAAAATAACAAAAATGGTTAAGTTTTAGTTATCTATATTTAATAAAAAAATGATAAAATGTTAATAATTGTAAACTTAAGTTTTGATTCTTATAACAATGAATTAAATACTAAAATAAATTATGTTCCTCTAAATTTATAAAATCTAAAAAAAAAATTCATAATCTAAGTTAAAAATGGTAAAATATTAGTAATTTAAAACAAAAAAAACTTACAATCCGATTTGATTTTTGGTTAAAAATATTTAAAGTATATTTTGATAAAAAAAACCTTGAAATCTAATTATAAACGTAGAAAATCGTAGACATATATATACAATTGATACTCAAGAAAAAACTAAATTAATGAGTGGAATCTCAATAAGTATCTAACAAGATGCTACATATTACACATACTTAGGAACCAAACATTTCTCACCTCATCACCTTAAGTATGAGAATTTAAATGCAATGAAATACCCTACTTGGAAAATTTCATGATATCATGGGTGTCACAGCCAAGGTAATGGAATGGGAATTTCTGAGCTGAAGTGCCAACAGAAGTTGCAGCTTGGTGAGTGTGAGGGTTACATTTGCTTTGTGGATGATGCTGATGATCCATGCCATGGTGGGAAGCTAGTAGCTTGTCCAAGAATGACCAGTCACCACTGAACCTCTCTCCTTGCTGTTGCATAAGATTCAGTCCACAGCCAGTACTAGTTGTGAGCCTCAACAAGTTTTGAGAGCACTCAAGGATGTCCATGGCATTCATGGATGTGGCCAAGGAAGTAGCGGTTGGTGCAACAGCTGATTCTTGACTGAACAACTGTGGAAGGTGCATTGTGCCATCAAAGTTGTAGTCATATAGTCCTCCTTGCATGTGATGTTTTGGCTCTAGAACATGGCAAGGACCATTTCCTCTCATGTGGGTTAAGTTTTCTTCTTCTTCAATTTCTTGCTGGAATCCTCGATTTTGGTTTTTCTTTTTGAAAACCCTGCACACCACCCACCCATCTTCCTGCTAGAAACAATCAGAACTTCGTCATTATATCAGGAAATTAGGTTGGACACATAGGACTCTCCTTCATAAATATTGTGAAAAGTTTCATAAAGAATTCATTGGATTCGTTTCAAATGAATAACTTAGGGATATTTGAAAGAGTTTTTAGAAAGTTTATTAGTAAAATTCTTCATGGCCTTCTTATAAACTGTTATTTATCATTATATGAAATAATCTTTCATACAATAAATTCATATTTAAATTTAAACACTTATTATTGAAGTTGCATATCATGATGTCTTAAGATAAGGAGAATTAATACTTATTGATGAAGTGTATAGGTATGTGGAGTTTTCTCACCTGAACATCAGTATCATCTTCATCAAGGCGATACTCATGCATGATCCAATCAGTCTTCTGGCCATGAGGAGCACGACCAGTGTAGAAAACTAGGGTTTTCCTCATGCCAATCCTCTTGGAATTAGTGTGGTATATGGCCTTGTCCCTTCCAGTTGCTTTCCAAAAGCCAGCTGTAGTTGCTCGATTTGTTCTTGTTCCTGTTGGGTATTTCTTATCCTTGTGGCTGAAGAAATACCACTCATTCTGAGGCCCTGACCCAATCTTACATTTGTCTGCATGCAAAGAAGCATCTATATGTATCATAAACTTCATAGTTAGCAAGTTGTTTTGTCTTTCTTGTCATGATACAATAAAACCCTAGATAGAAGAACAGTACAAAGACAAGGATATATGATGATTCCATTTTCATCTATATTAATTTATGCGTATTATTTATAAATTATAGATCAACTATATATCCCTTTGTATCAATCATATGCATGATGAGTCAATGAAGTATAGGCCAACTATATATATATATATATCCCTTTTTATTATGAATTTGTTGTGTACCTTTGAGGTCCCAAGGCTCCAGTTTGTTGAGATCCACTTCTCTTATGACATCAAGATCAATGGCTTCATAAGAAACTTTCTTCCTCAGGTAATAGTAGAGAAGCTCCTCATCAGTAGGGTGGAACCTGAAGCCAGGAGGAACTGTTAACTGTCCATTGCCTGGCATCATTTTGTACTGTCTGCAGGGTTTTGACTCTGCTAACTGCAAAAGAAAAAGAGAAAGATCCCTTTTTATTAAGAAGATAAACAATAATATTATATTATTTTATGGAAGATAGTTCAGTAGATCAAAACTAAAGACAAAGTAGAATAATATTAATAATACGTATCATAAATTTTCTATATACGAAGGAAACCAACGGGTATATTGGAATTGAAACCTTTTCCATGCATAGTACGAGACATTTCCTGACACGAGGAATTTAAATCTTAGTGCAAACCCTAAGAAGAATCTACAAGAAAAGCTAGTTAACTTTTCTGACCATGTATGTCCCTGATTATTAAGCAATTTCAGTTTGAGAATATCTAGACCTTTTACATATTCCATGATGTTGAACTGCTTAGAGATTATAAGAACAGTTGCAGGAAAAAACTTTTATCTGTCCATGCTTCGTTCCCTCTGGCTATATCACCATGTGTTGTATACATTAGAACACAGCTCCTTAGGAACAGCAGTAAGACAGGAATATGTATGCTAATATTCATGGATTCGTTTGAAAAAAATATCAAAAAAGACTTCACTCATATCGGGTTACGTGCATGAAGGATTAGGCATAGTTCCAAGAAGAAAATGAAAGAGAGAAAAAGAAGGAAAATGGAATAAATCTTATCTTAATATTGTTTTGTATGCAATTATATATGTCAAAAACAACATTAGTTCTCAAGTTAATATAACTCTCCTTTAACTGATAACTAAGTGGAATGAAATTAAAGGAAGCGGTGAAGATCCAAAAGCCAAACAAATCAAATCCTCATTGCTTCTCTCTTAAAATTTTCATCACGCACATATTCAAACTGACCTAACTAAACCAAGAGCTATACATATGAAAGGAAAGTTTGCGAATTAAGTAAGGGTAAAGAGTTATAATCAAGCACTACTAAAAGATCCAAAAAAGGTTTCTGAAATTATGTAATAAAGGCACAAACAAAAGATGACCTGAGAAAAGGAAACAAAAAAAAAATCAGCTAATTAATAAAGCTAAAGGTTTCATGACACACAAAGAAGTGATGCCGAAAGAAACAGAACAAAAGCATACAAACCTTTTGTGGTACGCAAGATGAAACCCTCTCAAAGGACAAAGGAAAGCAGACAAAGAACTACACAGCAAACCAGACAGCTTAGAGGAGTCTTTGGTTGCACTGTTTCTTAGCTTCAAGGGCACGGACGTGGGTTTTAAGAGAGAATGTGAGAGAAAAAGAGAGAGAGAGAGAGAGATGAGAGGATCAATGCAAATGCTAGCTTCACAAATAAGGCCTGACTACCAAGAATGGGCACAGAAATATATAAAAAAATTATTTTATTTATTTATACATACTTAGAAGAAGCAAAATGAAGAATAATCAAATGAATTATTGATGTTACATTGAGCTAGCTGTGTTATGATGATATCATGATATCAGAAAGGTACTTTAATAAAAAGCTAGAAGGCTATAGGGCTTGTTCTTGAAGCCTCTTGTCATGTTTTAAACTATCAAGTGGGTAACTTATTTTTGTATTCAATATTGAGATATTGTATGGGTAAGAATAATATACAAAAACAGGCTTTTGGTAAATGTTCGTTGAATGGGAGACCTTCTTCCCTAGTTTCGCCTCATTACAATGAAGAAAATATGCTTAACTATCAATTACTAATCTAATCAATCCACAGTAACTTCTTTGGTTTTTTCCTCATTCTCTTATTATATATATATATATATATATATATTATGGTGTGAATGTAAAACATAAGTATTTTGTTTTATATTTTTTGGGTCCATTAATTTAATTACAAGATGAAAATGCATCGGTCTTCAAAATCAATTACGCGGACTAGTCAAAGTCAAAGAAGAATGATGCAGATAGGGGGCATTTTCTGCTCATTCCAATATTCCTAATTCATGCACCTTAATGTTATTAAATAATATAGTAGTTATTCTTACAAGACTATAATTATGCATTTTATTGTTATAAGCAAATGTTATTATTTTTCTAAGTACTATCATGATCCACAAGAGCGTGTGCTTCTTTTTCGGATGATGACAAGCCAGTTAAGAGCTAGCTATGTATATCTACATATATGTATTTTCATTTAAACTTAGGATAATTATGATTGTATTTAGGTTGTAAAGCTGCAGTCAACTAATCAAAGGATTAGGATCCAGTGGCTATCCTTGAATCATGTTCATAAAAGTGAAGAATTTGCCTCAAATTCAGTGTAAAGTATCAAACTTAGGAGTTCTAAGTCTAACAATGTGTACATATAGTCGTTATTCTGAGCATACGCAATAGTAGTTAATTCATTGATTAATTAATTAATAGCAATTTAAATCTTTTGGGTTATTGGGATGCAGCAATGGCTACCTATGGATGGTGCATCAGTATTCTGGATCCTAGGTCGTAATAAAAATAAATGAGTTAATTAAGCTAAAGCAATCTAAACAAAAATGACCATTTAAGCCCTACAATTATCATGGATTTTCTAGTTTGTGTAATTTTGTCCTACTTATTGCTATTTTAACTTGTACATTTGCCTATTTTCTGGCTCTTTCATACTATATATTAAAATTATCATGCTCCATTGAGAAAGATGGCAAACTTTGGTGGTTACATGAGACCACATTTGTTTGCTAGCACATAATACATGGCCAACAACATCTCCTTGACCACACCTTTGTCTTGAAATTTCTGACCCAATGTGTATTACCTTTTGTCATACATGCTGACAGCATCTAACGATTTCACATAACTTCAACCATTAACAACACAATTTGTTTAGCATATGTATATATGAATCCGAAATGAAGCAGAAAATATATGGTGAAATGAAGGCAAAATTCTCTCTGTATACGTCAAACAACTCAATCATCTTTTTTTATAACATATAGAGACAACCATTGTTGGTTCTGTGAACTACTATTCACAATATCTTAAAAGTGGGTCATTGGAATTTTCATAATTCTTCTAATTTCATTGAAAACAGATTGAATATATATATATATATATATATATATATATATATATATATATATATATATATATTAATGCAAAATCACTTTATTAGGATTCCTCTAATGTACCAAAACTCTTTAGTCCAACCATGATCAGAATGCTACAAACCTTAACTAAATATACTCTAGTTATTCTATGAAATTTCTCTTCAAGACAAGATGAGATTGCTGAAGTACTTTTTTATTTCTGAAATTCTAGTGTGGGGTCACAAGCATGGGATAGGGTTTGCCATTGTATTATTTTCACAAGCTTATGAGAAGAATATTATTAAAAGGAAATGAAAAACAAAGGGTGTGTCTATATATATATCAAAGAGAGAAAGCAAAATTCCTTAAAGTCCGTGGCTTATACACGTGCTGATCCAACATAGAATACACAATTCTAGGTCTCGATCACATAAATCCTGATAACAAAATAGGTGCAAAACCGGGATCTGGAAGGCTTTGTTTCAGAGCCTCTCACACTCACAAAATTCACCAAAGGGATTCCCACGCAACCTCCTTTCTATTGCACATGAAAAAAAGTCACACTCTCCTCTACACAGATACCTGGTCAATCACGCTGATGAACGTAATGAATGAACCAAATCAAAATCACACTTACCCCTCTTTAAACCCCCTCACTCTTCCTGTAGCTACCAATCTGTTCAACCATTTATAACAATTTTCCCACTTACTTGCTTGTTAATTGTAAATATTATACTATGTACACACACATGCATCTTGCTTCCTAGTGCTGGTGCCGTTACCTTTACGAACACTGCATATAACATTAATATTTTTGGCTTAATCAACTGATACGGGAATCCTATGCCATGCTGTAGGTCTGAATGGAGTTGAGGGGTACACGTTCTTGATTCAAGATGGCATTACTAGTTTTTGCTATGAAGTTAGTAATGGCTACCTAGTTTCAATTTGAATTGATTATTCATGCATTGGTGAATGCAGGTGTGAAATGAATGGATTAGATCAACTTTGACCTCAATTATGAATAGGTTAAAAATAAACCATTGATTCGTTTATTGGGTGTCAATCATGTATTAGAAAATCTAATTAATATCTATAATTCATTTCATAAAAATATTCAACCCATATACTAATACTTTATTTTTTCATGGATATCCAATCCATCTATGTATATCATAATTTTTAAATGTTTTTGTGAAATAAAATTCAATAGTTACACACACTTTTACATCCAAATAAAGTTGTAACTTAAAAATCTATACTTAGGCCTATAAAGTTTGGAATTTGGATTTACATGAGACCCCAGAATCATTAAAATATATTATATTATTCATTATATTAATCCAGAAAAAAATATGATTCAAACTCACCAATCCATTAATTTTTTGTTTTCATAATTGGATGGATTGATTGGTTGAATTATACATAGATATATTAAGATGGTTAATAAAAAATAAAGAGGTTCATTTTTACTTCTACATCAAGATTAATAATACATCGTTTGATAATTGCAACCAAAACTATGAATAATACTTAGTTACATGAGGCTGATAAAAAAAAAACAAAAAAAAAACTTAGTTACATGATTAGAATGACTATATATACATGCTTAAAAACCCACCATGTACCTTCTTTTTTTATAAACAACGATGATTATAACTGGTAAAAAGTACTCAAACTTAGTGCAGAGTGTGTAGAAGCCGTCAAAAAGAAAAAAAAAAAAGAAAAAGATAAGTACAGAATGATAATCCTAAAAATGAAAACTGTCATCTACTTCCAATATTTTAGTATTGAATTATATATATAGCTTTTGATACTACCGTCATTGTCTAACAGAAAGCATACTAAGTGAAAAAAAAAATATTGATTATAATACAGACGTCACAGGCTTATACTAACAATATAATGCAACATCCCAATTTAAAATTTTGTTTGGTATAAAAATTATATACGGTATCTGTCATTTCATTGCAGCAATACATTTAAAAATATTTATAATTTTTTATTAGTAAAAAATGATAATATTAGGATACATAAATGATAATACAATACATGTAATTAGGATACATCTTGTACTAGCAATTTAGTTTTCTATAAGTTACAAAGTTAAAGTAATCTTTCTTTTGCCATGGCAACTATAAGAAAAGCCAGAAAGAAAGTTGATTTTCTTGAAAATCATTTGGATACAAGTTGATGGTTACTTCATCAATGGCGGAGAAACATATGTAGCTGTTAATTGCAATGCAGCAATGTCATAATTTAGAAAAATAATATTAAAATGAATCTCCAACTACCAAATTGATATGCTTGGTGAGGAACAAGCTGCACAAAGTAGCTCATATGAACCTGTTTTGCCGCAATCTATAGTAAACAAAAATCCAAAAAGGTATAGACCGCCGCTTCTTGACTTTGCTTTTGGAGACATTGGAATTGAAAACCGTAGTCTCAATCTCATGCACACTTGGTTTCTTCCAGGATTTTCGCACTCATTATAACCACATGTTTGACTCAGATCATCAAACGCACTATAAAATAACTTCATTAGTCACTTAATTCTGACTAAAAGAAACTACTAATTTTGAATTTGCAATCTCTCTTCCTATTTGATATTTGAAGCCCAACCTCAATCATTCCCCCCAGGTGTGTGCATCAAGTCTTGGATATACACTATGTTAAGAACGTGTAATACAATTTACACCTAATTGGACTTTTTTAAGGCAAAACAAAAATGCTAAAATATCACTATACAAACTAAAATTTCAATTAAGCTAAGTAATACCAATCATATGCAACATTCTCATAATATTATATATAATACATTTCTAAGCATTGCAATTTGAAGGATTTAAGAACAATACTAGCATCATATTTTAACTAAAAATTTCTCCACCATTGACTATAGTTGTCATGATCAACATATAGCTCAATTTGAACACAACTTTGTGCCTTAGAATTACAGCATTGTAGCCTAGGACTGGTGTATTGTGGTTTCTTAAGAAGTTTCACCTATCGGTCCTCACACCCCTTTTGCAGCACCATCTGTGTTGCATTTGCTCCACTTGCAATATGGATCCACTTGTAAAATGTTACATTATGGTTACAGAGAAGGCATTCAAAATTTTGAATTCTTCTACGGATGACTTCATGCCAAATATCAGCGATATTATAGACATTGGCAGTCATCAAAATCCTCATAGTTTGTTCACCGCGCTGTTTAGAGCATAAAGAAATATTATCCTCAACATGTTTGGATTTTAGGAGGTTGGTTGATAAGTTCTTCCAATCAATTATACAAGGAGGCAACAAACATGTAAGAGAAAAATGTGTAATGCGAATTCAAATTTCTTATAGAAAAGGAAATATCAAGTTATTTAACACCTCGTGTAAAAATATGCATGATTCTAAATATAATATTTTACGAGTTTTATACATAGTTTGTGTAGTAATCAATATAATAAAAAAAAACTTTTAACATGACTAAAATATTAACTAATGTTGAAAGGTACTTTCCACATTATTAAAACAATAAATAAAAATCTTTTAAGAGTGTTTCAACCCTTATATAAATTAGTTCAAAACATTTAACATCAAAATACTATCCTTTCAAGATCCGTTACCCAGTTGACCTTACCTACAACAGTCTCCTATACCAGGTCAGTTAGTAATACATATCATGCTTCTCTATTTGCATAGTGGCTACCCATTGATGGTTCTAAGGAACACTATCACAAGTATACATTATTAAAGGCTCCATGGCAGCATGTCACAGTCAGTTTAAGGTTAGGGATTAACTAATAAAATGAAATTACCAAAACTTACCGGCACTACTTTCCTAATTAAAGTTCAATATTTCCAACTATTTTGGTCAGGTTAAATCAAACTTGTTGTACCATTGGAAGACCATGTTTGAGACTATTCTTGCATCATTGGTACCTCTTGTTTAGAAGAAAAGTGTTGATGGTCTTCATGTTGTATAATTTGCTCCCAACTATTGACCATGCTTCAGTATTTGCAATAATGTTCATGAAGTTTAACCTGCAACCAGCCACCTGCACTATACTGAAATAAACAGTCTAGGCTAAACAATCTAGGCTAGGTTTGATCATCTGATGCTTCCCCTTGATTGTCTAAAAGATTTGGGTCGTCCGACACCTTAGATTCATCATCTACTTTGGGTAGACTTTTCTTTAGTTCCTGCAAATCAAATATGGATGAATCTTCTTGCTCTGATAATTTCTTATTAGGCATATAGTTATTAAATCTTAAATGAATAGCTTCTTCAACAACTAAAGTTTTATATTTGTATACTCTATATGTCTTAGAAGTTTCAAATTATCTAAGTAAGTCCCTTCATCATTTCTGGAATCAAATTTTCCAAGGTTTTCTTCAGTATTTAATATAAAACATTGACTCCAAAAGGAACCTTTTGACCAATTGTCAAATGTAAATTCGATTTGTCAATAGTACGTTCTCTATATTGCTTTTGCCCAAAAACATTTTAGAGTCGAGTTAGTATTCAACAACTTTCAAGTCATTTCCTATAAAGATCTATTCTTTCTCTCAACAACACTGTTTTGCTACGATGTTCTTGGAATAGAAAAGTTATGGCTAATACCATAGTTTTTGCAAAATGCTCAAAACTTTTCAAAAAATGCTCTAAAGTTTTCATTCTCAAATTCTCTACCATGATCACTTCTAATCATAACAATAGATAAACCCTTTTCATTTTAAATTTTTTTGGAAAATTTACACAAGACCTTAAAAGACTTATCCTTGTGTTTTAAGAAGTTAATCATGTCCATCTGGTGAAATCATCAATGATGACTTTATCATATCTTTTGCCCTAATAGACTTGGTTTTAGTTGGTCCAAAAAGATCTAAGTGTATCAACTCAAGAGGTCTTTAAGTGAATATGTCATTTTTTGCTCTTAAATGAGCTCTTGACTTGTTTCTGCTTGATACATGTCTCACAAAGAAGATTATTAGCAAATCCCTCACAAGACTATGTTTTATAAGTTTTTGGGATTAATCTCAAACTCGCATGGCCACACTTTTTGTGTCATGGCCAATGATCTTCATTTTTAGACATGAGACGAGAAACCTTTTTTATCTGATAACTCATCCATATCAATTTTATAAAGATTACCTTGTCTATTAGTAGCAAACATTTTGGACCCATCATTTTGATAAATTGTACGTTAGTCTTTGTCAAAGACAACACTGTTACCACTATCACACAATTGGCTTATGCTCAACAAGTTGTGTTTAAGACCTTCTACTAACAATATATTATTAATATATGCAGAAGGTTTTAAACTTACCTAACCACCACCAATCACCTGTCTATGCCGGTTTCCTCCAAAGATGACTTTTGCCCCATCCTTAAATTTCAGGTTTTGGAATATACACCTTTCTCTTGTCATGTGTTGTGAGCAACCATTATCAAGGTTCCATGACAAGGGTCTTCTTGGTCAAATTGAGCACATCTGCAAGAGGTATTATTTTGTTTTTAGGTACACACACAATCTTGGATCCTTTATGGTTAGTTCTACGTGGTTCTCATTTTGAGATATCACTAGACGATGCACATACGAAATTATGATGTGTTCCAATTTTATTATATCTTATCCCAATCTTATAATGAGATTTCCTTGAGTTTTTCACTGAGAGATCTAAAGTCTTTCCACAAATATAAGATTAAGAAAGGATCTTTCTTAATGTAGAATTTTACGTTTCCAAATTTTCTACTATCTTATTATTAAATGGTTCCATTGGTCTTTTGCCTAATTTCACATTTATCAAGGATAATTCTTTCTAAACTTTATCTAATTCTATATGCTTATGTCTCAAATTTTTGTTCTTGTCACATAGTTTGACATTTATTTGAAAAAATTTTGCTTTTTCCCTAGCATGTTGTTCCAATTCAATATTAGAAAATTAAATTTTCTTTTTAATGCCTTATACTCAAATATGATGTGTTCATTATAAGAAGTAAGTTTATGATATGCTTCTCTAAGAGAATATATGTCAAAAAGGTCAACCTTTTCGTCAAATGCATCTAAATCTGGAGTGTCCTCTATATCTGTCATGAGTCCTATGAGAGCTTCCTCCTCAAATTTGGAACCAAGCAAATTCAGATCCTCCTAGGCAGACATGAGACTTTTCTTCTTGAAATACTTTTTTCTTTTTGTCTTTTTTAATTTTCTCCCTAGTTTTGCCCTGAACATTCAGATCTAATGTGTCCAAGCTTTTTACATCCATACCAAATTGGCTTCTCTTTATTATCTTTGCTCGGTCATTCGTCTTTCCCAAAGTTTCTTTTATTTTTTCCACATTCTATTGAACTTTTGGGTTGCAAAGGCGAGATCTTCATCAGACTGTGATTCATCTTATATGATCTCATCAAACTTAAGAGCTCTGAAAGGTTCAAATCTTTTACTCTTATGTGAGTTTTTAAGAGTCAGATTCTTACCTTTATCATTTCTTTTGTCCTTCTACAAGACCTGTTCATGAATGATGAGTATACCCACCAGCTCTTTGAGTTTCATAATCTCCAGTTTAGACCCTTTAAAGACAGTTTCTTGTGTTTTCCATTTTCTTGAAAGAGTCCTGAGTATTTTGTAATTTATGTCATACTAACTAATGACCGCTTTCAAGTATTTGAGACTATTCAAAATAGTTTAAAGTTATGTTATCATAGATCGTATGGACTCGTTCTCTTTCGTACTAAACATTTCATATTGAGTCTTTAATAATGTAAGCTTACTTCTTCTTACCACTTTAGACCCTTCATGACATAATGCAAGAGTCTCTCATAACTCTTTGGCACTCACCGTGGCATGAAATTTAGAAAATTCTTCTTTAGATAACGCATATAGCAAGATATGTTTGCCTTTGGCATTTATTTGATATAGATCCATTTGCTCCTTGTTCTAGGACTCTGGTCAGTAAGTTTTCCAGATAAATCAATTAGAGAGGCAATACTTGTTTTGATGATTTTCATGAGTCTTAGATCGTTGAACTCCAGAAAGGATGTCACCCTCAACTTCCAGTGATCATACTTCTTTGCCTTGAATAAGGGTAGCCTGTTGATTGATTGTCCTTCAAATTCTATGATTTAACCTAGGATAGTTTCGTCAAGTCCTGTTAAGAACTAACCCCTGAAGTTAGCTCTGATACCAATTGAAGGAGCAATTGGCTTTAGAATGAGAGGTGAATGGAGACTGAACTCAAATAGTGGATTATAAACAATTCAACAACAATGTAAAAATAGAGAATAAGGTATAGAGAAGGAGACACAAATGTCTACCGATTCACCCTACAACTAGCGCTACGTCTAGTCCCCTTCAACAAACAACTTAAGAGCTTTCACTAAAAACAAGTTTAAACACTTCTCTAAGAACTAATATTCTACAGCTCTCTAGGTAACGACTTTTCACACTCTCTAAGACAAGTATTATACATCACTCTAGGTAAACCAGTCTGAATCTTCCCATGAGATCAAGACCTCTAAATCAACGAGAAAAACACTCTTTAAAGGAGAACAAATTAAGTTCACAAGATGAAGAATTTACAATAGTTCGTATACACCTCTTTCTTAATTGCTCCCAATTATCATATATAAACAATGAAAATCAAGATCTTTTTCTTGTAATCACTTTTTAGCTTTATGTATTCCTTCGTATTTTCCTCTTCATCTTCAAGGTCTATATATAGCTTTTAAAATTATGATCGTTGAAGCTATATTCTTTGGCGCTAAGAATGGAATGTTCTGCATTGATGAATATTTGCATTTTTAATGTGTATTCTGAATCATCAATCCATTTGAAAACTTTTATGTGTTTCAAACTTGAACATTGAGACTTGAGCTATTAGTGATTATGTGTATAAGTCTGATTTTGCTTTCCATCTCTTTTGCTATCAGATGCTATATATGGCAACTTTAGCTTTGATGTAATTTTTGTGTATTCATCACATATATAAATATTTTGAATTCTTTCTTTACTTGTGATAGTTTGGATGTTGAAACTTTGTCACGTCTACACTTGATGTTTCCATAACTCATGCAAACTACTTTCATAATTTTCCCGTTGAAAGTTTCAATAGGAAACATCTTGGTGCATCATTCATCTTACCAAACTCTTTTGGAAATGTTTCGAACATGATTGAAAATAATAATTTATATCCAAGCTCCTATCCCAATCAATCATTTTAATGCTTGAGAATTTCTAAAATTTAATAAAACTTTCTAATCCAGAAATTCAAAATATTTTTTTCAAAAACATTCTAAGTTTGTATAATTTTAAACGTTGAAGCAAGTCAGACTTAAGTAAAATCCAGATATTTCAAAACTTATTCTACAATTCATTCAATATCATAGTATGTTAAATTCTTCACTTAGTGAATGAAAGCTTTCTATATCAGATTATTCAACACATTTTGATTTAATCTTTGATGTTTATGGATTTAATAATATCCAAACAAGTTTTGAATATACCCAAGAGTAATTTATATTCAATTACAAACCTTAGAAACTCCCTATCATAATAAATTATCTATCGTGAATATGAGAATGTTTGATCACATCGTTTCATATGTTCAAGGTTGCTTTTGTCTATTTATGAAGGTTGACCAAATCATTTGATGCTTTTGGGTCTATATGTAATATCTTATGAATTCATCTAGCATGGTCACGTGCTACATGTTTGTCTAGTGTGACCTTCTACTATTGATTCTCCCATAATGTTGATATCATTCGTCCAATGTATCACGATAGTATGGTCAAGTGCATTGTTCGTCAAGATATTGTTTAGAACATTTGTCTTTGTTCATCAAGATATTGTTCATCAATAACATTGTCAATTTAGATGTGCAAATTAAGTCATTTTCCATATGTGAGACATTCATTAAGCAATACTTAAGAATCAAATATCCTCAAACAAACAAAAAGTTATTGTGATATCAATGAAATGAAAGAAACTAGAGTTAATAGAGGGGAAAATAGGAAAACCATTACTTTATTAATATTTATATGAGACAACTAACAAAATCTAGAATAACAAACCACTAAGATTATCAAGAAAGATTATCAAGAACAATAAGAATTTTACAAAATGAACTAAACAGTAAAAAGTAATATTTCTAAAAGCATTCAAAATATTTTCTTTTTACTTTCTTTTAATAAAGAAGAAATTTTATTAGAAAACTGAGAGACATACAAAATATTTCCTTACGTACAAAATTTGACAAATTCCTTATCATTCTCTTATATGTTTATTATTTATTTCTATCAAATCAAATCCTCTTGTATGCTTAAAAAAATACAATAAAACAAAAATAATAATAAATAAATAATGAAATCAACTCTTTTTTTACATGACTTACAAAAATATTAATTGTCTCAGTTAAACTCTTTAACTTTATTAAGTACTTTGGTTAATGTAGGCATTTTGATGCTAACATCAACTCTTCTTTTACATATATAACTCACAAAAATATATACTGTCTCCATTAATTAGCTCTCCAACAACAGTGAGATATTCATCTATACTTGCTTCTAAACTTTTTAATCCCTTTGACATTCAACTCCAATTTATAGAAATCTCCCATCTCAGAAGAAGGTTCAGATTTATACGTTGTGAAAGACCTATATAAGAAGTCATTAAAAATAAGCACGTACGTAATAAATAAAGTGAAAAATATAAAATTGATTGGTGTGAAAAGTAAAACTTAATGGCAATGGGCTGTTAGAGTTGGCCCATTTTTTTTTTTGAAAGAGAGAGGCCCAATATAGTATTTGCATGCTTCAGTTCCAAGACTGTTTCTTCCTGCACTTCTAAACGTTTCTTGAGATACCTCCAAATTTTTAAAAGATGTCCAAAGTGTCCCTAAATTATTATTGTGCAAACGAAATTGTCTTTCAGAATCCTAAAGTCTCATTAATTTTCCAACTAACCTCCACTGTTCTGTCGTCACCTTTAATGCATCTCCATTGATTCTATTTGTTGTTGTTGTTGTCGTTGTCAGTTTGCTTCCGTTGACCACCACCATCTAGATACTTATGAACCATTTGAGGTAAGGATGCTTTTATTGAACATTTTGTGGTTGATTTGAGTGCTTTATGCGATTTGGGGGTGTTATATGGGTTTTTGATTTTCATTGACAATGAGTTGCGGAATGGGCTGTTCCAGAACTGTCATCTGGATCCCCAGAATAGTTTCGAAACCGCCCATTCTGCAATTCATTGTCAAGGAAAAACAGTTGTAGAATGAGCTGTTCTAGAACTGTCATTCGGATCCAGAGAATAATTCCGAAATAGCCTAATCCGAAACTATTTTTTCATTAATAATAAGTTGCGGAATGGACGGTTTCGAAAGTATTATCCAGATCCAAATGACAGTTTCAGAATAGCCCATTCTGCAACTGTTCTATGCCGCCGCCACTATGCTCTATTGTTAGTCAACACCGCTCAACCGCCGATAACACACGCTTCCGATGATACACACTGCCGTCCAAAGCCCCTATTACCAGAGAACACAACCACAAGTGTCCACCTTCAGTGCACCTCACGCACCTCCCTCTTTCACTGTTCCATCACTTCAACATACAGCCGGGTGAAATTATCTTTGCAAACAGGACATTTTAGATTTTTTTTTTAAATTTAGAGGTGCCTGAAAAAGGCTTGGAGGTGCTGGAAAATGCACCATTTTCACTCTTTTACTCAAATCTGGAAAGCCGGACTATGCTTTTAATTTTTTTATTTATTTTATTTTATCCTAATTAAATTAGGGTTAGAAGATAAGAAAGGAAACATAGCGGCTGGTGCACCATTTCAAACGAAATTGAATTTTGATATCATTTTAGATATCATTAGACACCGTTTCAAACAAAATTAAATTTTGATATCATTTAATACGTAAGACTTTTTGATAATCCTAACGAAATTAAACATTTTGAATTAATTGAAAATTTATTTAAAGAAAAATCTCACCATGTGGCCATTTGAAGGTTTGATTGAAATAAATACCGAAAATAAATTTTATATATAAAAAAAACTATTCTTAAAACTGGAAAGTGAAAAATATAAAAGTGGTAGGTATGAAAAGCAAAAAGTAATAACAACGAGCTGTTACAAATTCTGATGGGCCAATTCTTTCTTTTTTTGGACAGGCACAAACCCAATATGGTATTTGCATGCTTCAGCCTTCCAAGGCACCATTTTCACTCTTTTACACAGACTGCTTCTTCCTGCACCTCTAAGTCTTTTTTAAGGTACTCCAAAATTTTTTAAATTGTCCAAACTACTCTTAAAACAATAGTATAGAGATAAAAATGTCCCTACATCACGATTTTCAAAAATTATTGTTTTAGAACATGATGTTTCCGAATGATCTATTTCCAAACTATATATTAACTTTCGAAACTTTTGTAACAGGTCATTCTAGAACTGATTCTTCAATTTACAAAACAGGTCATACATTAATTTTTAGAACAGGTTCTTTAATTTACAAAACAATCTGTTGGAACAATAATAATACGGTAGAAATTCATTCCAAAACAATTTGTTCTAAAACATTAATATTGACTTAGACTTACTGAATACTCACTTCTGGAACCTAATCAATGTTATTATTCCTAAATACATATTCTTATTTCTAAATACATATTCTGGAACTGAAAAGATAAAAAAAACAGTGAAAATTTTAGAGGTGTAAGGCTTGCAGGAAGCAGTCTTTTACTCAAATACGGCTAAGCCCAACTATGCTTTTAATTTATTTTCTTTTTTTTTACCCTAATTAAATTAGGGTCAGATGCAAAACAATTAGATGCAAAAACGTAGGTACTAGGGTTTCATGCTCTCCGACGTTTCGGGGCGCTTCACCTTGCCACCACCCTCGTCGCTCTTCCACTTTTCCACTTCTTGTTCTTGGAGCGCGGGGGAAGCGTTAACGATTGGAGGCGGGTGAGATTGAATATATGGAATGGGTTGAGGTTTGGAGGGGTGGAACTGGGACGATGGCGTGTTGGTTTTCGGCGATTGCAACCGAGGATGTGCGACGGCGTGGCGGCGACTCATGGAGGTGTTCGACGATAAGATGGGAGACGAATTCTCTCTGTATCAATTTTTTCCTCCTCTCTTGCATTTCTTGCTCTGGACTGAGTAAAAACGTGTATCCCAGTGGATTATATTTCTGTGATGCGTAATCCAATGTGAATGAAGTGTGAATTCTGTAAAACTGTGCTGTTGGTGAATGATTGTAAAATGAAGGTGATCGTAACCCCCTTTTTCCTCTTCAATTCCCATTTTTATACTACAATTTTTAACGATTCCCTTATGAAGCATGAACCAATTTGGTTTTGAATCAATAATTACAAAACTGTAACTTTAATACACTTCAACCGAACTTAATTTTTTTTCAATTGAATAAACTAAAAAAATGCATTCTGTTACAGCTGCCAAAAAAACTAATTAAATTAATTTTTTTTTCTCTTTCAAAAGTTATGTAAAAAAATTTAGTGAGAAGAATAAAATATAATAAAAATGAGTTTGGCTCAATTTTAGGATATGTTTGGTTGGACTAATTTGTGAAGATTTACTGTTTAAGAAGATAAATTTGGATGGGTAAAGACTATTTAGTTGATTTAATTTCGAATGATAGATAAGAGAGATTTGAAAGATGAGATCTTTTTCAAGTGAAAAGATCTTAAAGATGAGATCTTTTAGATATTTGAAAAGATAAAATTAAAAATTACAAAATAATTAAAACAAAAAATATTTAATAAAAAAATACAAAATATTATTTATATTTTTATTAATCATTATTTCAAGAACAGTTAATTACAAAATTATTAAAAGTAAATAAATATCAAATATAATATTTAATGATAATCATATATATATATATATTAATAAGAGTATTTAATTTTAAATAATTATTTTTAATTAAATGTTATCTATTAATATTCTTTATTTTAAATTTAAATACACCTTTCATTTATTTTAGTCAATTTAAATATATTGTTTATATACTTTTTATTATAACATATAATATTTTTATAGAAATAAAATAAGAATTCAAAAATTCATATTTAATCTCTTACAAATATTGTAAAAAAAATTTTAACTTTTTAAGTAAGAGATTTATTAAAAAAGTAAATTTAGAAAATATTTACAATTATTATTAATATGTACCAGTATCCAAGAAATACAAATTGCAAACTATTTTTATTTAGACTAATAATTTTAAAAGTTTCAATTTAAGTAAAATGTAAAAATAATTTATACTTACAAAAACAACAGTAGTAAATTTCAATAAAAAAAAGTAGTTTAGATTGTAGGATTTTTTTTTTTTTTTACATATTTGAGTTAATTATAATTTAGACTAAATTGTATATTTTAATAGAATAATAAATTTGTGATTTTATTGCATTATTTAGGATTTATGTTTAAGTTTAAATAATTTAGAAGATATGTTTTAAATAATTTTAAATAATTTTAGTAATGTTTTTTATATTAAAATCAATTTAATTCAATTTATTTTAATTTTTTACCATCTTATTTCACAAGGGTTAATTAGTAATTTTATAAATATATCAATTAAAAAAATAAAAACAAATTTATAACATCTATCAAATCATTCCCAAACTTTCATAATTAATCTCCTCATATCTTTTCAAATTTTACCATATATCCACTAATCTAAACAACATTTTCATTCTTACACAATCTACTCAGATTTCTTTAAATCCATCTCCTCAAATCCACTCCCCTAACCAAACCAAGCCTTAAGAATGAATAGAGGTGTGGGAAGTAAAATTGGACCAAAGCCCAATAAGAATATAAAAAAATAAAATAAAAATATGAGTCAATCCAATATGATATAAAACGTAAAAATAGTAATTTAAATGATAAAACAAAAATACAAAATAACAAAAAAAGATTTTTTTTTATTTTTCTCAATAATATTGAGTGTTGACAAATATATTTTAATCCTATTAAAGTTACGATTTTTTTAGGTTTGTTAAAGTTAAATCCGGTTTGTTAAACAAGTGAAAAATAAAAAAAAATTATGTTTATTAGTAATTTGTGAATGGTATTGATGATTAGGATGGTTAATTTGATGATTGGGTTGCCATATCGACGATAAATCTGTATCAGAGAAGATGAACTTTATATGAACCAGCCCCACATCCAGTTTATATTTTGAAAAAAAACCAAAATGTAAACCGGATGGGAGACTATCTGATTCACATTTGCAAATGAAAATGTGGATCGAATAGCCCTCATCCAGTTTATAATTTTTTTTTTAAAAAAATAGAAAGTCATTTTAATCATTTTTACCAAAACAATTTTGACATTTTCAAAATTTATGGAGTTGCAGAACGAGAGTATTAAGTGCAGAAAGAATCCGTCTAATATCCAAGGCCACTAATAGGCCCAAAAACCAAGAAGCGGTAAAGAAAACAAAAATGAACCAGTAAGGGGTGCTGCAACTTTTAGAAGATGCCTCTCTAGACAATTTCATAATCTTTCTGAAACATTTGAGAAAAAAACGATTGAGGGCTTCGAGCTTCTCTCCATTGCCAGGAAGAAACGCACAATGTTGGTAGAAGAAACACAAAAGAAAAATGGAGAAAGGAGAAACAAGAGGTAAAACTCTATTTTTGAAACTGAGTACTCAATTTTCTTAAGGTTTTACAAAACTGGAAAACTATTTACAAGTTTATCTGAGTTAGTTGGGAAACCTATTGCTATTGGTTTTGACCAGTTTAACTGTTCCAATACTCTCCCCTCAAGCTTGTTTACAATGATTATGAAACTGTTTCCACCTAAGATTTTTGTGAAGATGTCCGGTAGTTGATGTGAGGATCCTATAAGTAATAAATGAAAAAGTTTAGTTTGAATTTTTCTTACACATGACAATTGACCTTGATGTATTTTGTGTATTCATGAAAACTAGGATTCTGTGGTAGCGAGTTGATTGATTGTCACAGTATACAACTCCAAGAGCATTGGTCTGCATCTGAAGATCATCTAAGATATATTTAATCCACTATAACTATAACTCGCAAGTAGTGGATGCTAGGATTCAATAGTTTGTTTTTTTGATTTCCAGAAAATTAAAAAGTTACTTAAGAAAACACAAGTAGCCAGTAGTTGATCTTCTTGTGTAGTTGATCTTCTTGTTTCTGGACATGAAGTCCAGTCCGAAGGCTTTGAGCTGCACTTCAGTGTTAGGTTCAAACAACATTAATCCTTTAGAAGGATTACCTTTAATATATCGCAGTAAGTGTTGGCCTGCTTGCTGATGGTAGACTGTAGGTGGCAGAGGCCCTGCGTTTGTGGAGGCGCGACGATGGCAGAGGTGCAGCGGTCGTGGAGGTGCGGCGGATGCGGAAGTGCGACAAACGGAGGTGCGGCGGACGAAGATGACGCGGATGAAAGTACGGCTGCAAGCCTGTGGCAACCTAATTTAAAATGATTAGGATAGTTAATAGATATTTAATAGATATTTGGGCTTTACCGGCCCAATTAATTTAACCCTAATTTAAAATGATTAGGATAGTTAATAGGTAATTGGGCTTTACCAAGTTCAATTAGTTTAACCTAAGAGCTGAAAATTGTAACAGTTATCATTTAAAATTTAACTTAACAACTACAATTCATATATATATATATATATATATATATATATATATATATATATATATATATATATATTTTACTGCAATGCTTTTGTCTTAACTCGTTATGGTTTCAGTTATAAAGGATTTTTAAGTTTTTTGATATTTTCCGTTATCTGATATTGATAATATTTTGTATGAAAATATTTTTTTCATAAAAAATGAAATTTCTGTTGATAAATATTTCTCTATTATTAGTATCAAGAACAATATATCCTTTAATCTCATTCTTGTTACCAAGAAAAATACATTTGCTAGCCCTAGGTTCATGTTTAGTTCACTTGTTGTCAAGTCAAGTGTAGATGCAAAACCAGAGAACCGAAAGTTTTCAAATTTAGATATGTGGGAGGTGATTTGTATATTAACTCATAGGGAGTTTTATGGTTAATAACAGTAGAGGGTAGTCTATTTATAAAGTAAACAACATGGGAAACAATAGAAGACCAAGAGGCACAAACCAGAATGATTCATAAGACTACAGGTGATATTAAGTATATGTTGGTGTTTTCTCTCAACAACACAATTTTGTTGAGGGATTTCCACATAGGTCCTTTGATGCAGAATCCTAAATTTGTCATAAACATTTCTAAAAATGAACTCCTTTCCATTATCAGACCTGATAATTTTAATATTTCGGCCAAATTGAGTTTTAGAAAAAAATTAAAAAATTATGCAGTAGAGGTTCAGTTTTAGATTTAGCTTTCATAAGGTATATCCATGTACGTCTAGTATAGTCATCCATAATAGTTAGAAAATATCTATGATTGTGAATAAAAGGAATATTAATAGGACTTCATATATCAGTATGAATTAGATAAATTAGATAAAAAACATTCAAAGAAACAGTGTCACTTTTGGGAAAAGAAAGTTTATGCTGTTTTAGAAAGATGACATAAATCACAAACAGATTTTAAGCTAGACTGTACATAAGGAAAATTATTGCACATATGTTCAAGAATTTTGTTCCGTGGATATTCTAGTCGACAATGCCAAGTATCAACATCAGTTTCTTTACAATTAAGCACAATATTTACAGAATAATCATTCTCTTTGAGGTCAGAAAACTCATTTATGTAGTATAAGGCCATGAATGAGGTCAGCTTGTCCAAAATCATCCTGAAAGAACGACTATACTTGATCTAGCCATTCTTAGAGCAAAAACATAATTTACAGTTTAAGTCTTTAATAAGTCTGTGAACTAAAATAATGTTAAATGAAAACTCTAAAATATATAATACATGAAAAATCACAATTTTTTTTTTTAAATTGAATAGTTCCATTATGAAAGGCTTTAACTGAATAACCATTAGGAAGCTTAACATATAGATCTTTATTTCACAAACTAAAAACATGGTATCTCCATATTTCAGCATTTGCAATTGATATTGGTCATACGAGAATTGGTATGACTTACTCAATAGTTGCTCACCATTAAAACCTTGTGACAGTGTTTTTAGAGATAACTCTTTAATTTGTTGATTATTTTGAAATGACTATTTTTGAACAGGAAAATTCATAATAATGGTGTGGTGACCGAGCATGAAATAATTAAAGTTAGTTATATACTTTCTGCAATCAAGTTTGTTCAGGTTGGAGTTAAATTTTTTTTTAACAGCAGGTTAGAGTCAATATCGAAGACAACTCAAACTCCTTCTGTATTTTGGTTCATCTTCAAAATAAAATTCGAAAATCTAGTTTATAGCAAAAGATATATGATTTTCTTGAAAGTCTTAGTTATGATCAAAACTAAGGATTTTCGGTCAATTCTCTTATAGGTCTGAAATTTTGGTGCAACTTGTTACGTCAATAGTATACTTCAAAAGCATGTATTGGTTAGTTGACTCGACTTTTTGCACAATTATTTTATATTACTAGAATGATCTTTATAGTTTTTTCAATATCTATAAAAATGGTAGAATTAGATAATGGACTTCACCTATAAATAAAATATATAAATAATGCACGTACAAATTCACCTATAAAAAAGTAAAAATTAATTTGAATGTTCTAAAGTTTTAAATTAATCAAAATGTGTATAAAAATTAATAGTTATTATTTAAAATACAGAATACATAATCTTAAAATATAAGTTAGATAAATAAATAAAAGATCAAGAAAATCATATTTATAAACCCTAAACCCTAAACCCAATACCAAGAAAATTATATTTATAAATCTTAAACCCTAAACTCTAAACCCTAAACTCAACATCAGGAAAATCATATTTATAAAGAGTTATCTTTCATAATTTTATTTTTTTATCAACACAACTTTTGTCATATTTAACAACACAACTTTTGTCACTATAACAATATTTAATTTTAACAAAGCTACGTCAGAATCATAAAAGTTATTTCAGGCTAAAAGTCTGCTAATTTTTCCAAACTGAAAGTATTTTTTGGACTCTTAATCATGAATTTCAAAATAGAGAAATTACACCAAACCAATCCAGAAGAATGCAGATAAACAGAAACTTTAGATGATAGACAATTGATTCATGGTTATCTGAAAAGGTACATTATTTCTTAACCTTGCTTATTTTTCATTAGTGTTTGTATTTAGTTTGCTCTAGTTACTAAATATGATTTTCATTTGTGTTTGGTTAAATTTTAGAAAATTTATTACGATGTTTGGTTAAATTAATTATCTTATATCAGTACTTGTGTTACCTACTTTAATTATGTATTCCTGTTTGTTGTTTATAATATACTTTAAGTATTCAAGACACTTAATCTTTTGTTATTAAATTTTATTTTTAAAACTACTTTAATAATTTATTTTGTAATATACTTTAATTAAATTTTATTTTTAAAAAATAATTTATTTCATTTTTGTTATTTCTTATTTTGATATTTTTTAATAAACTAAAGATACAAAATTTAATTCAAATACTAATATTATCAAAATAGTTATAAAAAATAAATAATTTATTATTTATTTGTTTATTATAATTAATCAGTTCAAAATAATTATAGAATATTTCATTTTACTCTTTTATATTTTTATTATTCTTTAAAAAATTAATTCAATCATTTTTATAGTATTTTTATTTAAATTTTAGTATAACTAATAATTACATCTTTAGTTTAATAAAAAATTTAAAAAGCAAATGATTTTTTCCTTGTAAATTTTTTTATTTACCTCCCCTTTCATACAAATTAAAAATAAACTGTATTACTCTGGTTGATATGAACATATTTGCTTGTAAGAGGCTTTGAGAAATCATATCAAAATATTACACGTACGTACGAGTAACTTATGTAATAATTATTAAAATTTAGTGGTTATTTTTGTACAAATAAAATATTATGAAAAAAACTTGGATTATTTTCTAGTTTAGTTTTTAATTAGATTTTAATTATGGTCTTTCTATTTTTTAATTATGAGTATCCTTTCGTTAATGCAAAATTTTTAATATAAATTATTTATTAGTTTTTACAAATTATTTATTATCTGAATGCTTTAATTTAGTTACTCGATATGTAAATGATAATTTAATATGAAGATCAAACTTGACATCATATCATATGTATATAATTACTGGAAGTATATTACAGTGACCAGTTATATAAAATATTCAGTGTCAGTATATTACAAACAACAAACAGTAATACAGAATTAAAGTAAGTAACACACACTAATGCAAGATAATCAATTTAACCAAACATCAATAATAAATTTTCTCAAATTTAACCAAACACCAGTCAAAATCATATTTAGTAACTATAACAAACTAAATGTAAATTGTCGAGAAAGTTGAAAAATATGACAAATAATCAAGGTTAAGAAATAATGTACCTTTTCACATAACAATGAATCAATTGCCATCATTTAAAGTTTCATGTTTATCTGGATTCTTCAGGGATGGATTGATGTAATTTCTCTATTTTGAAATCCATGATATCCATGATGAAGATACCAAAAAATACTTACAGTTTAGAGAAAGTGGCAGACTTTTAGCCGGAAATATTTTTTTTATTCTGATGTTGCTCTTGTTTAACTAATATCCAGAATAACTATTTTTATGATTATGAAATAAAATTTCATGTTTATTTGAATTCTTTCAAATTAGTTTGATGTAATTTCTCCAATTTGAAATCCAGGATGAGGGCAACAATAAATATTTCAGATTGCTATATAAGAGTGGCTTATTCAATATTTGCTCGCCATTTAAAGTGGCTTATTCAATATTTGCTCACCTTGTGACACTACTTTTCGAAATAGATCTCACTTATAATGTTTTTGTTTTTCACAATGTATTTAACCATTTTTTATATTTTTAATAATTTTTAATTCTTACATTATCATTTTACATCTTTTTATTTTTTATATTATAAATTAATATAAATAAAAAAATCTAATAATACTTTTAAAGATAAAAAAATAATAAATGATTGAAAAAACGAAAACATCTCTCAAATAAATAAATAATAAGAAAGTAAGAAAATCAAAGAAACCTACTTTAACAAATGAACAGATAATAATAAAATTATTAAAAAACAAAAAGGCACACCTGCATTTCAAAGCAAAAATGCAAAATGTATTTTTAGTATTTAAAAAAAATATATATATAATACAGAATAGAATTTATATGATACAGCCTTCAAATCCTACTTGTTGCAAAATTGTGAAAGATAAAAATTTACAAGTATGATTTACTAATATGTCATGCAAAGGACCACAAGTCACAATCCTCTCTCCCTTTTATCATGCTTAGCACCACAAGTTACACTCATCCCAGTTTTACCAATATGTTTAAGATGGTACATCAACATCTGCATTAGTAGAGAAAAATGTCTCCACAAGTAAAGATTGTGAGTGAGAGGCATTCAAACCATTTCCATTACTGTCAGCCATTATCGCTTTAAAACTATCAGAATAAACTGCATCAGTCTTGATGAATTTATGGTTTGAACTGGAAAACCCCTCGTCAAATGAAGGATAACCCAAATAAGTAAATTCTCGTCATCAAATTCCCACCATTGCCCAATGTTTACATTTCTAATATGAGCAATGTAATGGCCACTATTAGTAGTAAAATTAATATATGGTTAAGTTTGCACAACTAGCTATGAGCAATATAAAGCTAACATATATGAGCAATGTAAGGGGTTTTAAACATTACCTTCAATCCAAAACATTAAGGAGAGATTCTTTTTTATGCATGTAATGGTCATTATTAGTAGTGAAAATAATATATAGGTTAAACCATATATTAAATGGCATATAACATAAATGCAATGGCCACTATTAGTTGTGAAAAAATGTCCCTCTCATAACTCCATGAAGGAATGCAAAGAAGAGGACATAAGGCCATGCAAGTTTGATCTTGGGTTACTATAAGTTGAGTCCGACATTACTTAAGTTGCGCCAGACCTAAACAACATTCAAACTCTATTTATTGAGTCTCTATGTTAGAGTTTAGACACATAGAGTTAGAGGAGAAAAAGAGTCAATCTTTGACAACAACTTTTTGGGATTTTTTTTTGTTGTAATCATCTTCTTTCACTATTTATCTTGTATGTTTAGGGTTCTCATGTCTATGAGCAACTAAACCCTAGATGTAACCTACCAAACTCTCATGTAATTAATATTGTGTTTATATAAATGTTTTTTTCTTTCAATGTAAGTATTTTTATTGCGTTTAATACTTGTTTTGTTTATTCATGGCATGAAATACCTAATAAAATTTTGTGTCTAGGAATAAAGCATGATTCATTTGTTTTGTGACAAAAATAAATCTTTTCTGCATAATTGGTCAAGGAATTGACGATTAACGTGGAAGTTTAGGCTCATTCACCTAAGGAATTATAGTTTGGGTATTATTTTGGGTTGATGTTGGCTTTAGTTAGGAAAGAAAAGGTAACCGTTTTTATGCATGAGTAAGGTATGGTGCGTTAGCACCGAAGTGATTTGATGAAGCCAACAATGTGATGAAGTCAACATGGATCAAAGCTTGTAAAGTGATTGCTTGAAGCCGTCTTTGAGCTTGAAGGGTGTTTTGGTCTAGGACTTGGATTGGGTGTGTGTGTGTGTGTGTGGTTTTGGTATAAAACCATTCTTCTTTCATGTTTTCATCCATCTCCAATGTAACAATACTTGTACTATTGGGCTTAAGAAAATGATTGGTCACATTTTGAATTCCTACCATCTCAAACATTTACATATTACTAAATAAGAATTATTAGAGATGAGTATAATAGCTTTATAAAAAAAAAAAAGTTCTTAAGAAAGCTAGAATAAACTTAGCGTACTCTCAATCTTCATAAGAAGGCAAACCAATCTCATTTCCTAACCTTAGCATGTGGTTGAAAATCAGAAGAAACTACTTTTAGTATCATAGTCGTAAAAGGTTTTGTTGGAGATCGGGAGAAATTATAGGGGTGTTCATGTTAAAATTAATCCAAACACAACTTGGATATCATATATATCACTATAAGAAAAATTAATTTTAGAAACCAATTTATGAGTCACTAGAATGATAAAATTAGTCACTAACTTAATTAGCAACTAATTTAGGATCTAATTGTATAAGTGACTAAAACCTTGGTAGTTAATGTTAAATATCAATTATCTTGACTTAATTGGTTACTAAATTCAACCATTACTTTTATTTTGTAGTTATTTAGCAACCAAAACCTAATGGTAATTATTTTGGTTACGGTTAGCAACCATTTTAGTTGGTAGCTAAAATTGGTGGCTAAATAACTTTTTCTTGTAGTGTATAGAACTCATTCCTCATTTGTAACTTATATGTTTTCTCTCTCCAATTAACTTAATCAAAAATCAAAAGGTCATTACTCTCGAGTAAATATGTCTTTCTATAATTTTTCTTACTTAAGTTACATTGAAATTAGATGTCACCAAGCTAACATAGATACTTCAAGCGAGGGTGCAAAAGATGTCACTCTCATTAGTTTGAAATTCACTATTTTCTAATTCATAAGATAGAATTCTCTAGGCTCTAATAAGTAATAGAGTAAATTTTTCATTCACATTTACCATTAGTTTGATTCTTCAATAAATTTGTTAAAGTAAAAGTCGAACACTGTATAATTTTGGTTAAGTGTTGAAAACAATTAAGTATAAACATCATCAAGCTTCATTTGTAAGATGATATCATAATTCAATAATAGATCATGTACAAGAAAGTGTTTCATCTAACAGGCGATAAAATAATATGCAGTTTTAATCTACATCTAGTAAAGCTTTTATAAGATTAAATGATATGCTAATAGATTTAAGATAACCTAATATTACACAAAAAAAAAAATATACGCTTATTTTATGTTGTAGGGAATGTCTGTTACTTTCGTCTACCAAGAAGATTTGTTTCAAAGAACAAGTTATATCAAATGATCTCTTGGATAAAAAGCTAAAGCATTTTTTCTTCAACAATTCCCTAATGCTAGATTGACAATTTTGGGCATACTATTTGCTTCGTATGGCTCTACACTTTAGAAAAAGTCAACCAAAGACACACTGCTCAAGAAGAGATAAGTATATTTAGTTATTGGGAGGTTATGTAAAGGAATAAAGGAGAATTTAATGTTGCATGCAGTGTATTTAATGCATCCTTCGTATTCAAGCTCATCAGACGAAAGAAAAACATTCAAAAGAGTTGAAGCAATTCAAGAAGAAGATAATGTAAGATCATGTTGCACTATACTATAACTATGTTGAAATTTTTACCCGCTACAAGCTTCATGTTGAACACTATTCGTGTTCAAAATTGTAAAACTAGAGGAGAATGCATGAATTTTGTAGACTTCTACTATTGAGCAACTATGTGATCTGTTGATCACCACTCAAACAACGTTTGAATCTTAGCCAAAAGTGGTTGTTCGGTAAAGAATACTTGATTATTAACTATAAGTGATTTGTAAAAGAATATTTGGTTAAGCCAGGAGTGGCTTGTGAAAGAATACTTGGTTAAGCCAAAAGTGACTTTTGGAAAGAATACTTGAACGGGGTCAGTCAAACATGGCTGGGAGCTAATACTCATGGGTTAGTCAGGAGGGGCTACAAGTCTAAATAATACTCAATAGGTTAGGCAGGAGTGGCTCCAAGGCCAAATAATACTCATGGGATTAGCCACAAGTGATTATGAGCCCAAAGAATACTCACATTGTACTTTGCAACTTTAGTCTGCTTATTAGAACTCTACGTTGATTGAGAACTGAATGTAATCTGCATGGTCAAATGACCCAATATAAAAATATTTTGTGGGTTTCTTATTTTCCCTAATCTCTTTATATTACAATTTATTATCATTTGTACTAACATGGAAGGAGGTTTATGTTGGTTTGTTATTTGATGAAGTCAAGCAAAAGCAAAATCAATCAAAGAGGAGATTAAGCTTTGTCCTAACTTAGTGTGTGTATGTTGATGAAATCACATGCAGAGGTTCATATATCAGTGGGTACATTCAAGAAATTTTATTTGAAATTGTTTTCAAAATATAAATTTAGAAAAATCTCTGTTATGAGAAACAAATTGATTGAATTGTTTTTTAAATCGATTGATTTCTACAAACTAACAGGTTTAATAAGTAATTGTTTTTTAAATTTGTTTTAAAACTTATAGAAATGTTTTAAATACAGTACATGTTCTGAACATTTTTTAGACAAAGAAGAGAATACATTAAATATATAGAGAGAAACAATTGTTGCAAACATTCAAGAAAACATCAAGAATTGTTACTTGTCTATTTTCTTTGATTTTTGTAAAATGTTATTTGGCGAATGAGTCAATCTTCTTTAAAGTATTTGTATGTCACTAGTGGAAAAAACACATTCTACAACAGAAAAAAGTAGCGGTTAAAACGTAACCAATGTAAACAAAAAATACGATGACATTTTTGAAATTATGTGCAAAGATATCACAGCGATTAAGCTCTCAAATGATGTGGTATCTCCATACTACAATGGTTGAGCTCTCAACCACTGTAGTATCTCCCCTATTTTAATCCTCGTGCACTGTTTATTAACCTAATATTTTTACTGCTTTCATTATTTGTCTTTTTTTTCACCACTAAGTCTCTTTGGTGATGGTGTATTCTATACTCTTCTCAATCACGCTCATTGGTTGGTTCCTTCATTGTCTTCAACTACTTTTTTCAGCGTTTTCAACATAAGTGGTTTGCTAACTTTTTTATGTTGTAGGTTTTTGAGAATGTTATACGCTTGATGTGTGATCTTTTCTCCACCGTGAATGCTAAGTTCGACACCCCTTGCCGCTTCTCTTTGTAAGAGGTTAACAATTTGTAAATTCATTAAAAATAGTTAGAAATTTGTTTTTTACCCATATTGTTTTACCTAAATATTTTATCAGCAACTTGATTTAGTGTAAATTCGATTGTACAGTTCTTACGTTGTATAAATTTATCATAGATTTTGAGTTACAAAAGTTTACGGCGAAAAAACTTCAAACAACCATAACTTTTGATATAAAACTTGGATTGAGACGTTCCGAAAATGAAAGTTGTTTGAAAATGGCATAACAAAGTTCATGGGCAATTCCGAAAGGGGATTCAAAATCCAAAATTTTTCCAAAATTTCATCATTTACTATCTGTTTTTTTTTTTAGTATTTTTCACATATTTTTTTATTTCACATATTTATACTTGTCAAAAAATTCTGAAAATTTTTGTAGTGTTTCATTGTATGAATTAGACATTTTATCAAAGAATTTAAAAAAAAATTTAAATAGAGATATTGCAGCAGTTGTCTTGACAAACCGCTATAGTATCTCGATAGTACAACGATTGTCCTATTCAACCGTTGTAGTATCTCAATACTATAACAATTATCCTATGTAACCGCTATAATTTCTCTCGCTTTGACAAAAATTGAGTTTATTATAGTAGTTTGTTAATAATCAAGGTAATATCTTCTATATTATGGTTTACCAACCGTTATAATATATTCAGACTTTCTATAATCATAGAATCTACATTGATTTTAAAATTGGTATTATATGTTTTTCGGAATGGACATAAAAAGTAATTTTTCAACTAGTGTGTGGTTTTTTTTAAATAACTTATTTTAAATGAATGTTAGATAAAGTTAGATAAGAAACTGCAAATAACTTTTATCAAAGAGTAAATCTGTATAAATGTATGTGCAATTTTTCTCATCGCTCTCCTCAAAATTTTTGCACCAAGTTCTTTTATATTCTTGATTGAACAAAAAATTAATAATTTTTAAAATGTGCGATTAATTTGTATTAAGTTAGACAAAAACTAAACTAAACTTGCTGTCACCTATCATTTTTCTCTATCAGAAGCCTTCTTTTATATAATAAATTATTTTAATAATTTTAATGACATACTCACTTTTAAATTATAAATTGATAAAACAAATGAATAATAAAAATGAAAAGTATCTTACTTTTATTATAATTTTATCTTCTAAATACTTGATCCATCATCTTTAGAATTAGAGGACCAAATTACGCTAAGAGTAAGTTTCAAATAATTATATATCTTTCATTTGAATAATCCTTAAGAGATTCAGAGAATATTTTTCAAAAGAGTCACTTATCTTTGTAACCATTCATTCTCTTTTATTTTTCGAATCTTATTAATTGATAGAGTTATTCTTCTTATTATTAGGTTATCAATTCATTAAAATTTAAAGTACAAAGTCTTAATTATAAAAATCTATTGAAAAATCTTATAAATTATTACTATCTTACATACTAAATTAAAATTGATAAAAATGTGAATCCAATCTTCTCATATTCGAAAATAATTTCTCATCAAAATATCAAGCTAAAAAAAGTAAAACTTCAATCGAACAGCACATTATCATCTAATAATAGCCATTTATGAATCTCTCCAACAGGATCCTCTGGAATAAACTCAAACATTTTACGCCTAAAGCCTCTTTTTTTTTTCTAATTTACCATAACTACAATGATTTTAGACCCTAGGGATCTTTCTACTTTACTCTTATTAACTTACTATAAGAAATTCCACTAAATTTGAATAATTTTTGTCTGCGCTACACCATATTTTAAACAACAGTCACAAATAAACATGATTTTATTTCCTTAAATCTGGAAATACTTTATTCACTTAAATATGTAATTTTCATGGTCTTCATATATACTTAATTTTGATTTTCGATTCCAAATAATTTCTTTATCTAATCTCATATTTAAAAAAAAAAAATGAATGATCCTTATCATAACATTGAAATGACACGATATGACAACTATCAAACTGTATCATTTTAGTAATAATTTTTAGGTAGCATGTACGGATATTTGTTTTTCGTAGTTTTTTTATTATTGAAAATATAAAAATAAGAATATTTATTTTTATATTTGTTAGCTGGTTAAAAAAAATATTTTAAGGTATGTTTTATTTCTATGGTACATATCTGGTTCTACAATTTTTAATTTTACGCTAAAAGAGTTGATAAGTTATATTTTCACGAGAATAAGGAAAATATTTGTTAACTTTCATACAATTTCTGTTTTTTATTAGTTTTAAAAATAGTTTTAAAGTATGAAAAATTAATAAAATATATTTTTAAGTACGACTAGGAATAATTTTTCAACCGTAATATTTATATCTATGAATTATATATTTGGAAAGCATAAAATCATAAATTAACACACAAACTACTCCTTTTATCTGGACTTCTACAATGTCTTAAAAATTGCGAAGGCTAACACTCAATTGAGCCATATTTACATAATAATATTTTGTCTTGAATATCTTATTGTACATAAATAAACCGATTTTGGTTGTTGATTGTTGAATATAGATATTTTATTTATTTATTTGGATATTAATGTACATATATGTTTTTACGGGTATATAAATCAAACGATAGACAATACTATAAAAACAGTAGCCAAATAAGAAAACTATATCTTTTAAGATTTATTAAAATATTATTTATTGAATATAATGAAAATATAATTTCTAATGAAATTATATGTCATTTTTTTTATCTGAAAAGGGAATTTGAATAATATATTAGTTGAAATTATTTTCTGAAAACAATGATCTGATAGTTGATGGAGTGTGTGTGGTCTTCATATGGCTTTCCATGTGTCAGTGTGATTTTTATAATAATGGCAAAATATTCATGCAAACTGTAGGGCATAACAGTCCTTGAAATAGAAAGTTAAAAGAGTGCATTTGTTCATTCATGTAGAGCTAGATTAATAGAGACCAGAAGTGTCATTCATCAAAGTGCATTTGTTCATATATGCAGAGCTAGATGATGATAATAATAGAGACCAAAGTGCATTGTTAATGTATAGTTTGGTCCTCACCATCATTAGCCATTGACTTGTGTGGTACTTGTGGCCAAAGACTTGCAATGAATTTGCTCTCAATTATCAAGAACCTAAAACCCAAAGGTGGTCACCACACTACTTCACAAACTAGATTTGCATTTTATTCATGGTTTGCACGTTTTTTTTTTTTTAAAGTAAAATATGTATAGAGATGATTTCATGGAAAACTGAGTACTCTCGAACCATGTAACCCTAACATGTAAGGATGGTAAAATGAGTTAATGACACATTGAATTTATCCATTCAATCACAAAGGGTTGTTCTGACTTGTATGAAAACAGACTAAATTCAACCTATCAAAACATTAAAAAAATGAATAATTTTAATTTAAATAAAAATATTTAGTTAAATAATGTAATATGTATTAATTAGTTTAATCTAAATTTCATTTAAATATTAATTTTTATGTTAATTTTAAAGAAATTAAATTTATAAAATAAATTAATAATAATAATAATAACGAACATGTATTTTAATTTTTTAAATGTTAAAGTTTTAGAAATATTTCATAATAAAAACTCGTAATTTTATTTTTGAAAATATCTTCTTTTAAAAAAATATATATATAAGTTCGTGGTGTGTTAAACTGAGGCCAATTGTATTGACGAACGAAAGATTAATTTTTCAGAGGATATAGATAAAATATTACTAGAAAGAAATTAATATCAACAATTATGATATTTTGTCTTTATGAGATAATAAAAAGAATCAAATTATCACGAATTATACTTATTTTGTTTTTATAACAAAATCAAATTATAATATTTTTATTTGTTTTATTTATTTAACTATACTTATGATAAGTACATTATTTATATATATTTAGCCACTTACTTTTACGCTTAATATAGAAAAACATAAAAAATACTTTCACTCTCCTATTTCTTTGTTTATTTTTGTTCATCTCTCTTTTTATTAGATGATAGTTATTTCATAATATGGGTTTCAGAACAAATTACTATGCCCATGCATCAACGAGAACAAGTCTTCGTGAGATCCTAATACGTATTTGTTAAGTATATATATAAACTAAGTTTGCTCTTATGACCTTGTACTAGAACAATTTGTTTTAGTCATTATCATCTATCACACAAATCTTGTCTTCAAATGTCGATATATCGTCCAACCCCAAAGAAAAATCCTTGGATTGACCAATGGCACATTTCAAGCTAGCACTAGTGGAAAAAGACATTTAATCGCGGTTGTATAAGGCTTACAAGCGTGGTTTCGGAACCGCGATAAATGTAACCGTAATAAAAAGTACTGAAGATACAATCGCGGTTGTACAACCGCGATAGAAAGTATAACATACCACCGCAGTTCTTTAGCAACCGCGTTAAGAAATGCTCACAGTGTACAAAAGGGCTAAAAATTGATGTTGTCATTGGACATACCAGCGCGGTTGTAGAGGGAACCGCGCTGGTATGACACATAAAAACACAATTGTTTATTAAGACGAGGCTTTTGATATTTGAAGAGTATCCTTGTGGTACCTTAACTCCTCGCAAGAAGTTACAAAAACTGATCTTTTTAGATTTTGACAGGGTATGACATGCTGGTGGCAAGTAAGTTTGTTTCCCATGAGGTTGTGGTTGTAAATCCAACCGAACACCCATTTCATCCAGATCTTTACGAGCATTTATTCCATCCTTTGTCTTTCCTTTAATGTTTAGCAATGTCCCAATTATACTATCACAACATTCTTTTCCACGTGCATTACATCTATGCAATGTCTAACATCTAACTTGGATCAATATGGAAGTTCAAAGAAGATCGATTTCTTCCATATGTTTTTCACCCCACTATGCTTGGCAGCTTTCCCATAAGTCACTTCAATGTGGCTCACTCGAATATAAACTCTGTCACCAGTTAAGGGTGGAGGTGCAGTTTTGTCTTCCTGGCAGCCATTAAAAGCTTTTCTCAACCTGCGATAAGGATGATTACATTTCAAAAACTTTTGATGGTCAATGTAACATGTCTTCCTCCCATATTTTAGCTTATGGTAACTCGTGTTCTCTTCACATATTGGGCAAGCATGATGTCTTTTGACACTATAACCACTAAGATTTCCATATGTTGGAAAATCATTAATAGTCCATAATAACAATGCTCACAAATTGAAATTAACCTTTTCATATGCAACAAAAACCTCAACACCTTCATCCCATAACAACCTCAAATCTTCTATCAAAGGACTTAGATAAACATCTATGTCATTTTTGGGTTGCCTTGGTCCTGATATCATCATAGACAACATCATATACTTTCTCTTCATGCACAACCAATACGCCAAATTATAAATAATTAGCAAAAACAGGCCATGAACTATGTTTGCTACTTAAATAACCGTATGGATTCATACCATCTGTTGCAAGACCAAGTCTGAGATTTCTTGGATCTCTTCCAAACTCAGATACAAAAAGTCAATTGTCTTCCATTGTGGTGAATCGACAGCATGTCGTAACAACCCATCACATTTTCTTCCATTTACATGTCATGTCAAGTTCTTTGCATCATTAACATTGGCAAAAAAATGTCTTAATCGTGGTATGATTGGAAGATACCACAATACTTTTGCTGGAGGACCCTTTTTCATGTCATCATCATCACCGTCATTATCCTTTACTTTGTATCTTGAAACCCCGCATCTAGGACACTTATGCAATCCTTCAAACTCTTTTCTGTACAATATGCAATCATTGGGACAAACATGTATTTTTCGATACTCCATACCCATTGGACACAATATCTTCTTCGCCTCATAGTGACTGTTTGACAATGTATTACCTTTTGGAAGTATTTGATGAAATAGTTCTAGCAATTCAGTGAAACTTTTATCAGTTCATCCATTTCTTGCCTTGATATTAAATAATCGCAATACTGTTGACAAGCAGGAAAAAGTAAAACAACTAGGATACAATTCTGTGACTGAATCATCTTTCAATGAATCATACACATGTGCTTGGTGGAAACTATCTTCTCCAATATCACAAAACATGTCTTCCATACAATCCTCAGAATATACATTAGAATATTCACATTCAGTGGTAGATTTGCTAGAATATTGCTCCAAACTTCACCATGCCAAGTCCATATTGTATAGCTCTTCAAGGAACCATCACACAGAACATGCTCTCGTATCAACACAATATCTTGTCTTATCACATTTACACAATTCACACACGGACAATAATATTTGTTATTTACTTTTATTCCATTTCTCTTAGCAAATTGTAAAAACTCTTCAACATCGTTATCTTACTCATCACTGATTTGACTTGTAGTTATCCAACTTCGATCCATGACTACGTATATAAAAAATACATCATACATATTAAACAAGACAAAAATGAAACCTAAAATTACTGGGGATCGAATATCCTGGACTCAATACCAACACGTGATGATAAACATAAATATTACAGAAAACATAAAATGTCGGGGATCGAACATTGCCGGACTCAATACTAACACGTCATGATAAACATAAATATTACAGAAAACATAAAATGTCGGGGATCGAACATCCCCGAACTCAATACCAACACATCATAATAAACACGATACAATCCTAGTGATATACTCTAGTCTCTCTAACATCATCCTAGTAAGTTAATTAAATAGAAGCATTGAGAATTTGACAAAAGAAATGGACAAACCTGAAAAGTAGAGACAATGGCAGTAGTACCACGATACAATGGCAGCAGACTTGAGAAGCGTGTGGACGACTATGGAGGATACCTGAAAATAGAAAATGAAGTTAAACAGAGAAAATTGAATAAATGCAGAAAATTATGATACATTTGTATAGCTACTACTTTTATGATAATACAACATATTTAGTTAATCTAATATACACACCAAATTATACTATATAAATTAATACAAACTTCAATTCATAAATTAATTTATAAAATTGAACTAAGTTTAAACTCTACTTTATTATATCACAACTTATACTAAGAAAATAACAAAGATGTGGTTAAAGTGTCGGATACTTTTTGAATTCTTTTGAAAACGAAAAAAACCCAAGTTGAGAAGGAATGACTTTGGACCTTGAAAACAGAAGAAATAAGCGCATTTAAGGGTCACCAAAACAGAAGAAATAAGTGCATTAAGGGTCACCAACCTGACTTGAGACTTTCCAACACTCTTTCTCGGATGAAAACTCTATGCCACCCAAAATGCCAAACTTTCAACAAAAATGGCTAAATATCAAGGTATCCATGACTTGCTACAGAAAACGTTGAAAGTTAACCAAGTATGAAGTTTGTGTAAAACAATATTAATAAGAAATGCGTGACTATGAGATTGGTTTATGCTTAGCAATATTAACAATAAGGGTTTGTGCAAAACAATAATAAGAACAAGGAGTAAGAAGTTTGGAGTAGAAGAATGAGGTGGAAAGAAAGAGAGACCTGAGTGGTGGTGGTGGTGGCGGGCGCAGAAGCAGAACCTTCTTAGTGGTGGTGGTGGTGGTGGGCGTGGAAGCAAAATCTTCTTAAGAGACCCTAATGGCGAGACCACTCGAGAGAGGAAGAATGGCATTGCGCGACCCAAATGGCACTGCTTGAGAGAAAGAGAGAAAGACGAAAGCGAGAGAGGAAGGAAAGAGTTAACTCGTAAAAGCCCTAAAAACAGGGGATATGAGCATGGTTGTTAGTGGGAACCGCGCTCGTATCTCACATACAAAGGCGGTTGTTTCCCTGCAAAATAATTTTTAAATTATTTTGCAGATACCAACGCGGTTGTTTAAAAAACAACCACGTTGGTATCTCGCTATAATTTTTAAATTATTTTGGAGATACCAACGCGGTTGTTAAAAAAACAACCACGCTGGTATCTCGCTATAATTTTTAAATTTCAAATATTTGTGTCTTACAATTGCGGTTGTCGCTCCAACCGTAGTGGTATGATTGCACTTAATTTCAAAAATGTCACCGCGTTATTTTTAATTACAATTCTTTTTTAACCGCGATGATATCCTGTCGTGAAATGTGTTTTTTTCACTAGTGTAGGGTATACTAATTATGTTTCCTTAATAGTTTCAAGAAAATCATTAGTTATAATTAACGTTACAACTAATGTGGCCAAAGAATTAAGACACTTAGAGTTAAGTTTCTAAAATCATTAATCAATGTTAATTCCCAAACCATGTTGATATTTGAATATTCTTTCTACTTAGAGAATCTATTACCATATTAGCTTTTCTAGTATGGTATGTCAACAAAAAGTAATTGTCTTTAAGAAATTTCATCCGCCTTCTTATTTTATATTCAACTCATTCTAATCAAACAGGTGTTCAAACTCTTGTAGTCATTAAACAGATCAGATTTGACACCATAAAAATAATGATTCAAAATCTTCATAAAAAAGACAATTGTATAGCAAAGACAATTTTTGTCTACTTTAAGTTATGAGTTGGGTAATTTCTCTCCAGAACCTTCAATTGTCAAGAAGCATAAGCAACAACATTCTCTCTTGCATTATAACACGTTATAAACCTAAATAGAAAGCATCATAAGAGAGCTCAAAGGACTTGCTTATACCAAGGATGGTCAACATTGATACAATAGTCAATCTCTTCAATTCTAGAATTTGTTCACATTAATAGTCCAAGCAAATGAATGATCCTTACTAGTCAATTATATTAGAGGAGATTTTATCTTATAAAATCCTTTAATAAATCTCATGAAATAATATGCCAATCCCATAAAGCTTTTGTCTTTTGAAATAGTTTGGAACAATCTTACTGAAGAACAACCTAACTTTAGACAAATCAATTGAAATAGCATGAGCTAACATGTATCAAAAACTGCATTTATGACATCCAAAACATATATTTAGATAGCATTGCATATAACTATCTTTTCTCTCAAAGTATGAAGATGGTTATAAGATGTTTCATATGTTCCTTGTGTTTGCAAGAGTAAATTAGAATATCATTAATGAACAAAACCAAAAATTTATTTAATAAAAATGAAATATCTTGTTCATAATATAATCCATAAAGATAGTTGGGACATTGTTCACTTCAAAGGGGCAACTACATATTCATAAAGGTTAAATTGAAACCTGAATTTCATCTTTTGAACATCTTCAACTTTAACAAAAATCTAATGGTATCCTGACCACTTTTATTTGATGCAGGATGCATCAATTGTTCTGTGATGTAGATCGACTAGGTCAAGTCACAATCAAATTGTAATACTTCATTTGTTATGCTCTTAAGTAGAAAGATTTGTGCCTTAATTATTAACTGTAACTTTTGTCTTAGAGGTAAACACTCAATCAATCTAACAATTAGTATCAGAGTCATTGTTGCAAGATGCATCAATTCTTTTGATCATCATCATTATTATTCTTATTCTTATTAATATTGTTAATATTATTAATATTATTATTTTTATTTATATTATTATTAATATTATTATTATTATTAATATCATTATAATAATAAAAATAATAACTAATATTATTATTTAATGTAATAATAATAGTCATAATAATAATCATAATATGAACACAAATTCTATCTGGTATAGTAATTATAGATTCTATATGTTTCCTCTTATAGTTTATTGTTAATACTTCTAATAATATTAAAAGTAATAAAAATAGTAAAATTAATAATAATTATAATAAAAATAATATTCATGATACTTAAGTACAAATTAGATCCGTATTTGAATATGATTTCTTTTGTAGTGACTTAAAATTGTTGCCTAAAGTTGTCCCGGAAACATTATGTACATTGACATTATAATATAACAATTTTATAAAATATGTGACCTTTAGAAAAAATAGTGGCTACGACAACAATTGCATACTCCACACTTGAAAATCTCTTGTTAAAGTGTTGTCTAAACCACACTTGAAAATCTCTTGTTAAGTGTTGTCTAAAGTTTAGGTTATATTTTTTTTAACTTTATATATACCATATTTTTTTGTGTTGTCTAAAACAAAAAATATATAAGGATATTTCTAATTATTTAAAAGCAATCTTAAATAAATTAAATATTACATCATTAAACATATATGTGTGTTTGTAAATCGTCACACAAATAATTTGGACTGAAATAAACATTTTAATAACTCAAAGTGTTGCTTAAGCAAATAGTCATTGCCTAAGTAACATGTTTTGTCTAAAAAAAATCTTTTTTAATTGAGTGAAGTTACTCTAAAAGAAAAAGAATTGCCTCCGATATGATTTTCATTTAAACTAAAATTGTTCACTTGAGAAAAGATGTAGAGAAATAGCAATTAAAGAAATTTCATAGTACATAGGTTAATATGATCATCAAAAGAGATTTTTTTTTTTAATTGAGTGTGATAATGGTAGTATCTACATTGTCCCATATTATTCCCCAAACGTTATTATTAAATAGGGGGTTAAATTCTATGCATCTTCTTAGGGAGATAAGATTTAAATAGGTGTGCAAATATGTTTCCATCACAAATCATAATATGTCACTTAGTGAAATATAATACCTTCTATTCTCAAATTATATTTATTTAAGGTTATTTGTAAACATTCTTCATGATGGACTTGATTTGATTTTATTGGATACCTATATACCTAATAGAAGGTTTTTTTCTTTTCATGACAATTACTTTCTGCATTTCTCATTTTTGAATTTGTAATCTCAGAATTAGATGAAATAATTATCTAATTCCTCACCATCACCGTTGCAAAAAAAGAACAGAAGGAGAACCTGGCAAAAAAAATCGCGTTTTATAAAGCTATTTTTAAAACACATTTAATGTGTCACGGAAAGCTTGCTGCATAAAACTCATTCAGGAAAATGCATTCTGAAAGGTATTATGTACATTCTTAAAAGTTTGTTTTGAAGTCCTGTTCTCGAAAAAATTATCTAGAATATATTTCATGTGTTCTGAATTTTTTTTTCAAAAATCTTGGTTTATAAAACGTGTTCCAGAATATATTTCACAAATCCTGGAATATATGATAAATAATCCGAAAATCACCTTAAAGAATAATAACATAATTATTTTAAAAATTGTTAGAGTAGAGGTGCAATACGAGAAAGTACAATAAAAAGCTACATTTTGTCAATGATGGCTGAAGACTTAAGGAACTAAAGCGAATTTAAAAAATGAGATATTTTTTAAATAAATAAAATAATTAAAATTAAATATTTTTATTTAAAATTTATTTTTTGAAATTTTTTATGTAAAATTATCTATTAAATTATTATAATTAATTTCATTTAAAATATTTTTTCAAAAGACATTAAAGTTAATTTGTTTAATATTTATTGAAACATTATTGATTTTATATAAAATTTTATTAGTTTAAATTTTGAAAAACTCTTTAGAGTTAAATAGATTGATACTGAAATTTGTTAACATTATTCTATATTATATATATCCATTTGAAAAATAATTTATTTTTTTTATATAACAAAAAATGTTAATTGGATTATCATGTTAATCTTTTGAAATATTTAATTATGAAAATAAATCTTAGCCATCAAGATCCAACAAATTATCATGTTTCAAATATTTTTCAATGTTTAAGCATTCAAAGAACATTCACATGTATTTTCTAATTCATTTTTTTTTATAAATTTTTTCATAACTCCTTTTTGCGATTTTACAAAAAAAGCTCAATTCTTCATTTTTTTAGAAGTTTTAAATAACCTGATTCATATCTTCTAGTTGATATATTTGTATATTTTTATATAAAATTAAAACTATAATATATATATAATGCTGAGTATAAGTTATAAGTATATAAAAGACTAAATTAGAAAAATAAAGCCTGATTGTCTCAAGTCTCCTTATATCTTATAGTATTTTCCATAGCCTTTAAATTTAATTTATAAATACTAAATATGTAATACTCTTTCTTAAATCTGCAAAAATTATTTTGAAATTAATTAAATAATAATGGAAAATAAATAAAATGATCTTGAGCTCAATTTATCATTATGATATTATTTTTATCTGATATTGATGCACTCAAATGGAGCAAAAACGAGCCCATACTGCAAAATATATAATGATAAAAAATTGGAATTGGATAATGGCCTAATGACAATAAAACACTCAAATTGAAACAATAATATGGAAGAACAACAAATGAAAGAAGAATCAGAGAGAAATCAAAGGAGATAGATAAGTGAAGATGTTAGATAAAGAAAATACATAAATGGAAAAGTCAGAGAATGAAAAAGACATAAATAAATTATGTCAATATAATTGAATAGTAGAAAAAGATCAAAAGTTTTAATATTTATCATCAAAAATATTATTCATTAAATAATATTTATAGTACCAATTTAAATTTAAAGTCATTAAAGAATATTTATAATACTTATGTAAATTTAAAGTCAGTTAAGATATTTTAATTTTTAATTAAAATTTATTCTTAAGTATAATTTTAAAATTAAGTATTTTTAATTTTATAATAATATATTAATATTAAATATTTTTAAGATTTTTTAAGACCTTGAGACCTTTGGGCCTTGTGGCATTTGAGGCTTTTGAAACCTAGATCAGGACTGATTCTTCCTGCACCTTCATACTGACTTCTTACACCTCCATAATTTTGACATATTCTTATTTTAGCCTTGAGAAAAGACGAAAATAGCTTTCGTGAATGTTAATTGTGATTCCACAAACATAATGCAATTAATAAATATTATCATTAAGGATTGTATAACCAACAATTATTATTTGTGCACCTTTTACATTAAGGGTTGTACAAACCGCAAATATAAATTTTTCTAGATGTATTGCCGTTTGTACAACCCACGATGCATTTAAAAAGATTTTTGTATTCCAGCAATTTATTTATAAATTTTTTTTTTATTGCCAACCCGCCATCGTACTAGGAACTTCTAAGCATGCATGAACTCATTCTGATACTTCCGTTTAGATACGAGAACAGTTATATTTTGTAATGGTTTAAAGAGTAATTAGTTGTAACACGAAGCTTGATGTTTCAATCGAACTACGAGTCTATCTGAATAGTCTCGGTGAATCAAGTAATTGTTTGATCATGCGATGTCTTGTAATTGATGTTAGAGGTGTGAATGTTTGGGGCAAAGGTAGCAAGCAATTCGTTGTTCAGGGATCACAGAAGGAGTTTCCGCGGGAGCTTCTTGAGGAGTTGAAAGTTTCTTTTAGTTCTTGCTATTTCTTGTCTAGTGGATTTGTTACAACTTACATTCTAATTTCTGAAACTTGGTATGTGTTTTGGAAGGCAGGCTAGTTAGACTTCCAATTGCATTTATGTTTTTCTGAGGACCTTTTTTTTTTTCTTTTGTGGGTGGGGTGGTAATTTAACTCCCGCAGATCTTGCTGATTTAATTTCAAGGTCTAAAAAGGAGCTGGATGCATCACCACTAGTTTGGTAAGTCTGATCATGATCAGGGTTATTTAATTCTGGATACTGGAGTTAGATTCTATTGGTAACAATTCATGTTACCTGATGATGGTGGAAGATCAAAAACACACTAATGCTCAATGCGTGTATGTATTGTTTCCCTTGCCAGCACAGCAATTGCTCATGCTGGTGATGGTAATTTCCGCACGGTTATTCTATTTGATCCTAGCCAAGAAGAACAGCAGCGGGAGGCAAAGAGACTCAACCAATTTATGGTTCATGCTGCCTTGTCATCAGAAGGTATTATCATTAACTTGTGGACTCTTGCTGTTGCCAGTTATTTTTAACTACATTGGGTTATACTAACCGCAATACATGTAGAAAAATTTGTTGTATTGTGAGTTGTATAACCCACAATATAAAAGGTAAAAAAAACATAATTACAGGTTATACAATCTGGAATGATATGTAAAAAAAAATTGAATTGTAATTGCCATTGACAAAAGCTATTTTTATCTTTTTCTTAAAGCTAAAATAAAAATATGTCAAAATTATGGAGATATACGAAGTCAGTATGAAAGTGCAGGAAGGATCAGTTTTAAAATGTTATTTTAGCTCATTGGACCTTGAGTTAGACCTGACTTTTATATGTATTCATAAGATTTTAAAAATATAGAAAATATTGTTATATGTGATTTTATAGGAATACTTTATATAGAGTAATTTGGAAATAAAAAATTTAAATATTGTGTTTTAGATTTTAAAATTTCAAAAAGATTTTTAATTTTATTCAATATTTTAGACAATATCATTTAAAAATAATTTCTCTAATTCTGAGTAAAGTAATTCCAAGTTATTATTTTTTTACTTGTAGATTGACCAATCTAATTTTTTTTTTTTTTATCTAAACTCATTTGTTGATCCAGATGGAAAAAGATACGAAGCAAGGGATTGAAGAATGGAGAGTGTGCCCACAAGTGTTGGAGAGAAGATTGAGAACTTCCTCCATTAACTTTAGTTGATCCTCCACCACAAATTTCACCATGTAGAAATTGGTGCCAATATCCAACATGTTTATATGGGTTTTGATTAAAAAGAGAATTCATAAATCCAGAACTGAGAAAGATTAACTCTGAATTAGCCAATCATGAACAAAGAATTTATATTTTTAAATTATACTATGAGAATGTTGAAAAGAAAATTTGGATGGTGCGATTTAGAAATCTAAACTCCAAACTTTTAACTTTAAAATTAGGTAATCCGAAAGTTTTTCAAGATCATTCAATTTGAAAGTTTTCTAAATCACTGAATCTGAAATCTTAACATAAAACTGCATGAAATGATACTTTTTACATGGCAAAAACTTCCTGCACCGATCAAATCTGACGTATCCCATCACAAGCATGAAAATATGAAAATACTTACATCTTTAGCTTTTAGAAAATATTTTTTAAAAAATTTTCGAAAAAATATTTTCCAAATGATAAATTTATATTCTAAAAAATACTTTTTGAAAAATATATTTCAAATTTTTTTAAATATAAATTTTATATTTCGAAAAATTTTCGAAATATAAGATTTTTATTTTGGAAAAGATTTTTCAGAAAATATTTTTCAGAATGGATGGGGTGCAGGAAGATTTTGTCTGTTTACATCTCCCACATGGGTGTAGAAAGAAAGAGCCCTGAAAGAAACATGGACAAAAACCTGCATGGCTCAAGGACTTTCAAGTCCAATAACTCATTTTATAGATATAACTATTTCATCCTCAGCTCCCATATTTTCTTCCTACACCCTAATTTTTTTAAAAAATACTCATTTTATCTTTTCTATTTTATAATTCATTCAACCTCTAAAACATCCATTATTCTCCATTAGTGTCCTAACTTGTGAACTCTTGCGTTGGAGGATATCGTATTTGACAAAGATTATTACTGAATTTCACAGAGTGTGGTTGGAGCTGAAGATTTTTGTAGGTATTGAAGTTAGTTAATTTTTTTAGGTAATTTGTTTTTGTTTTTTAAAGGATTTAAGCAATTGCGGATGTAACACTTGTTTTCAAATTACTTGAAGTCTCTTAAATTAAACAATCCAAAATAATGATGTCATGTTCCTACAATCTGAAAGCCCATTATAGTATTCTTAATTCGTAATTATAATGGATTTCACAATTTTGTAAAAACATCTTATTACAAAAATTTTGAATTTACAAAAATTTTGAATTATATAATATAGAATTTTAATTTTAAGTTCAGAATGTAAAATTTATAAGTTATTTCTAGAACACTAATTCAAAATTATAATTATATTTTTATATTCAAATGTAAATAATTTAAAGACTTTCCAGATTTCTACACTCCATCACTTTTGATCTGCACCAATCGTTTTTGTAAATTCTCTAAAATATCCTTTCAGTAAAAATATGATTTGAAAAATATTTTTCAGAAATATATTTTGAAAAGTTTTTTTTCCAAATATAAAATTTATATTTAAAAAAAAACTTTCCAAAATATATTTTCAGAAAACATTTTCTGAAACATAAAATTTATATTTTGAAAAAGATTTTTCAAAATTTATTTTCAGAAAAAAAACGTAAATTTATATTCCAGAAAATACTTTTCTGAAATTTTTCAAAAAATATTTTTCAGAAGTTCATGATGAGAGTATTTTAGTATTTCTGCGTGATGGGGTGGCAGTTAAAATTGATGGGGTGCAGGAAGCTTTTGCCTATCTTTAATATTGTCTTTATTGCAGATCAAATATTTTGGTACGCCATTAATTCTTCACAAAATTTGGTCCCCATCTTGTATTTTTGTTTTTTCTTTTAATAATATCTAAGAAATGATGCATATGATTAATAATGAGTGGATGCTTGGTATAGTCATGCATTTGATCAAAAAAAGTTTGAAATAGTATAAAAAAAGGTTCACTACCAAAATATTTTCTCATTAGCTAGGGAGAGGTAAGATCAAATCCTAGAACCCGGCTCACAAAGGTCTCCAATTCTTCACACTTTGGCTCAGAGGAGAAGGGACACTAGCCGACCAAGAGTCCAAATCAGGCAAAGGTCCTGTAAGTGCCATAAAATTTGCACCATTTTCCTTTGGCATTCTCTTCCAACTTAGCTGACAAAATCAAAACACAAAACTATAAGCATCCTAAAAGTTTGTTATAATGGGTCCTATACAATACCTAAAATGTGTTCATACATTTTACAAAAGAAATTTCATTTCAGGAACTTTAAGTACTTGGTATTTGCTACGTTTCTATTGTTCTATAGCATATAAAGATTTCTTTTAGCTTCACAGAACAGAAAGCACTACAGTGTAATGCATGAAATAATGAAGAAACAACAACAAACAATGAGATCAGAAACAGAAGCATTACTTGTCCAGGAAATGCTTCGGATAGTGCTTTCATAGCTGGATTTAATAACCATGATTCATCACTCCAAAAAGTTTCAGGATCAGTACTTCCATCTGTGGGACTTGGCCCCCCTCCAACACCACCACAATTTACCATGAAGCGACCATTGGCCATCAATCTCTCTTGTAATTGCAACCATGTACTAACCTGGTGAATGCATTAAAAACTCTGAAACATAATGCTAAAATTCCTTGAGACAGTAAAAGTTAAATTTGTATCATTCTGACCTTGAATTTATCATGAAAAAGAGAAGTTAACAGATTAAGCAGATCACTGTATGAATTTACTAATATATAATTAAGAAATTTTCAATCTTAATCACTTGCTTTGGAATAGTTTAAGGATTCATTTCTGCTTTATGATTCCATATCATCAGTTTAACAGGGATTTCATCTTAAGTTTATATACAGGCTGTAGATGAAGAATGTTGAAACAGAAACATAGAAAAATAATAGGTAGGTAAGCCTTTACTTTTGAATAAGATACAGTAGATGTTCAGAAACAAGGTGTTTTAAGATAATTACAAGTTTTCCTTCATAAAACTGGAGGCTAATCAACTTTTGGGATTTCTGTAACTTCAACTGAAACAATAGAAGCATATTGTTTTCTAACACTATCCATCCCACAATGACCACAGTTTTAGCCTTTTGATAAAATTCCAACCTCACTGATGTTCTTATTTTCCAATGAAAAGCATTGACGTTTTTCTTCTAATCCGCCCTCAAATTAATTCCTTTATCTCAGTCAAATTAATGCATTTATTGAGAAAATGAGGCTATGTTAGAAAAATTGTTTCAATAAGAGATATTTTTATTGTTCTTCACATGTATGAAATTGATAGGACGAGGAATGTTGGTTAGACACTGGCAGTAAGCCCAAGGTTCTAGATATTCTACAAAGATTTTATGAGCCCGACATGGTTTAGACATTCACCTTAACATAGGACTTTGATTTTTTGGCAAGTTTTTTGCATGATCGTGTCGTGTTAAGAGATAGATGCAGACAAAGACCCTGCACTTGAAAAACTTCATGGGACCTTGTGCATGGTTGTATGAAAAACATTAACTCTCTCCTCTTCTTGTGTGATATAAATGCAAGATCCGAAACATACTCTAAAGTATTAAGAGAATTTGGGTAATGAATGAGATAATGACAGGACTGAGTAAAAATATTCAAAAGATACCAATTCAATTTTATACCTTTTATTGGCGGAAGCTTAAATTTGATACTACTATTACAAAAGAGCAAGGTACACAAGCTGTCATTTGACTAAGAAGAACTTCACAATCACCTAGACCATGCATATCTGTGTGTAGAGAAACTACATACCTCTTGCAGCTGAGGCAAAACTTTTCCATCAGCGAACAGGTCAACTACAATGCCTGATAATTGAACAAATATATGTTGGCCAACAGTAACAAAATAGTATCCACTTCAAGAAAATGAGGAAATATGGGATACTATAATGGTGCATAGCCACTGCATGAAAAAAGATCCCTCCTTGTGATCAGTTCAACCATGCATTACTGCCTTGATATTTTCAATTAAATTGAGCTGCTTTGTTGAAATAATTTCCTTACAAGTGGATGAAAAAACAAAGAAGGTACATAGTTTCTTTTACTAAGAAGTATAGGTAGAAATTAAAAGTAGCATGAGAAGCTAGATAAACTAGGCAATATGCAATGTGAATGACTCACCAGCATATCTTCCGTGAAAATCCTTTGAGGGAACGAATACATCACCAACATGAATATTTAAAACCCCACCATCTTCTGTGGTCTTCTCCAAATCAGATAAGCCAAAATGATCTCTCACCTTATCAATCAACTATAATATTTGGTTTTTCAAGAAAAAATAGAAGGGTTAGAATGCATGCATCAGGGATCAAATCAATTAGTAGATATGATAGGAGGATAACAAGGACCGAAATTTAATTGAAAACACTGATCATAAATGTGTTAAACAGAAAAGATATTTTTCACCTAGAGTGTACTGAGATCTAGTAAGACTTCTTTTAACATAAACAGAAAAGAAATAATAAAGATTAACAGACAAGGAGAGGAAAATACCATAGATTTTGGTATCCTCAAAAAGATACCATAATATTCAAGGAAATAGTTCACTATATATATCTGTAAGCTGATAGCTGAGTGCAAATATATAAGCAATTCACTCAAACTATAACTTTTTTTGTTAGCACTTTTTTCAATACAGAATCAGAGCCCTGTTCATTGAATTCTGATTATTGTTTCTGTAATATACAAGAAGAAATGGGATATTGGTTATTTCGTTTTCACGGGAGTTATCACTGACCACGGTGTTTCAATTTTGATAATCAGGTTTCAGAATGTTGTTTCATAGAATTCTACAATGTTAAAGCTCTAGCTCACTGAAGTATATATATAAATTTAATATAGAAATAAACAGGCAAAGAGGTAAACCAAAGAAACTCCATTTTAATTAATTAAAAATATTTTTGCAGAAAAGAAGCGTAGATTACAATGTCATCAATCTCCCAGCCATCAAGCTGCAGTGAAGGCCATAAGTCAAGCATCAGATGAGCTGCAGTTCCACCACCCTGCAGGATTTCAAAGCAGTATGAGATTACTTACAAGATCACTGATATTTAGAAATTCCCTCTTGTAAATTCCCAGACTATAATATGTGCCATCTTAAAATTAAATGAATTACCAAACCTAGGATAGCAACTGGACCTTTTGGAACAATTGCTGGCAAGCTCGCAAATTCATCCTGTTTCATGCAACAAATTCAGAAACCCCTTGGCATGAATAATTGATCAAACAATGTGCACATAAATACAAAAGTACAATGCAGTTACATAGCATACAAGTAACAAAGTCAGCAATGATAGAACTTATGCACCTGGGTTCACCTAAACACTCAAAGAATATGACAACTGAAGATAAATATGAGAATGATTATGCAGTTACTTTCAAGTACAGTGGCACCCCACATACAACTTTCATATAGCCCATAAGTAAGTATATATATTACTACATCTATAATTTAATAGTTTTACTAAATATATCAGCCAGATTGCGTAGCATTATTCACAAGCATGGAATAAATAAAATTTTATTCAACACTATAGAACTCAATTGCCATCTGATGGTGGCGTTAGTTCAGCATGAGAAATGATTTAATTTCATTCTGGAAAGGTCTCACTTGACAACGAATACCAGATCAAAGGCCATCTTTGATGCAAGAAACTGCTATGCATTATGCATAGCATTAAAAATGCATCAGAAGTTTCTTGCATCAAATAACAAATTAAGACAAACTTTCGCTGTTAAACATGACACTAATTTGCTGGTGTGTACCCTACTGTTCAATTCTCAGCATTGATATAGAGTTTATACAGCTATGTTAACAAATTTATTCTCTGAAATCAGAAACTCCTATGGAGTAAAGTTAGTAATTTATATTTAAAATATAACAAATCCAAATCAATAGGGTGAGCTGAAAAAAAGAAAAATTATATGAAAAGCAGTATTAGTTCTCAATTTTGTGGATATGTCTACAAACTGCAAGCAAAATATGAACACAAGTATACACACTTCCTACAATCAATATGAGCATGAATTTGATATATGATTTACACAGTAAGGGGGGAGTGTTTTTGACAGCGTTTCAGACATTTGACACTAAGCACTCCAAACATCATCACTTTATAAGAAAAAAAAAAGTTTTACTTTTACACAACATACACCACCCATTACCCTTTGGAGATATGTATCAAACACGCATACAGAAAAACAAACAATGTCAAGGTAGCATACATACCCAATAAGAACCAGTCCATTTTGACTCATGGTAAAGAACACTGTGAACACTGTCTGCAACAAAAGAAACACAAATTCTGACACATCAATTACCCTTGGCACACTGCTGAAGGAGACTGATCACAAACAAACAAAAAAGTACAAACATTTACAGGGAAATGCAAGACCCCATTTGAATACTTTCCAGACCCAGATGATCCATGAAGTAAAGTTTTAATTTTTAAAAGCAATTCAGACTGAGAGAAGGTGAGAGGATTACAAGTTGAATCAAGAAGTAACATTCTAGCCTTTGGGGTGTCCACTATGAGTATGTCATTGTAACTACTTTTGATAGATGCAACCAGTTGAATGTTCTCTTCTTCATCAGTTTGTACTTCTTGTTGTTGTTGTTGAGCAGCAACAGAAAATGAGAAGTGTGAATTGGACTTTGAATGATGGGTTGAGAGGAAAAGAGAGGGTCTTGGTGTTGGGAAGAAAGATTGAGTTGTGGCAATGGAAAAAGCCAAAGACTTTATGTCTATGCCTGAATGGGAAGGAGGCACCAAATTGGTTGAGGGCAATGCACACACTCTCATTCTGTTTCTCTTGGTTCAATGCCAAACAAAGGGATAACTCAACTGAAAACTCCACCTTGTTATCCAAATTCCAAATAAATTCCTTTTTTTATTTGCATTTTTTTCACCTATCTGGTTAGACTCATATTTTCAGTTTCTTATTACATAATGGTCTCTTTGTTTTTATTCTATATTTTTAATAAAATAAAGCATATTTTTACTTTTTTATATATATTTTCCTAATCTGTTTGTTTTACAAAAATAATAAACTTTAACTCGTATCAATAAATAAATATTTTCTTCTTTCAGTCAAGTGATTTTTTAAATTATTTATTTCAAAATAGTTATTTTAAGTTTAAACAACCTAGTTTGAGGTATTCACATCAATTGTTTCATTAAATTATATCAATTTTAATTGTTCAAAATTTAATCATCGCAATTATTATATAACAAAATAAACTATTTGATAAAATATAAATATATTGTTTAACCTTTCCATGTATGATTATGTTGAACAAATTATTGAGGTCCAGTGTGTTTAAATTATTTTCACTTTAAAAAATAAAATTTTAGTTTTTTAAAAGGTTTTTGATTAATTATTTCTTTCGTACATGTTTGCTTAAATCAGATATATGATGGAGTCTAACCCTAAATTTCTATTAACTTTTTTTTTAGTTTTATTTCATAACTGATCTTAATTTCTCTAATTTTAATTTTTTTAGTTTCTAAATACATATAACATTCAGACAAACATAAAAATATCAAAAATCGATTTTGAATTTTGAGTTGTTTATTGTTAATTTAAGATCTTTTATACAGTTTTTTCTTTTATAAATCTACAATAAATCATGGTTCTATTACATTTGCGTCGGTGTAACTGTACCTAGCAATTCTTAACCATCCCTTTATATAATAATAATAATAATAATAAGTTAAATAATTTTTTTTCTTCATTTGACCATTTTTCAATATATTCTAATATTTTGAAAGATTTTAGGTTGGTCTCCATTTTATTTAAAATAAATTAATAAGGTCTCTTTGACACACTAAGCACCCTACTAAAGATCGATTATTGTAACTTTTCGCCATCACTAAATCTCCTTCTCCAACCAATTTGCCTATCAAATGTCAGAGGGGATAGATGTTCATGAACAAAGATAAATTGTTGACATCAAGTGAAAACAACATAATTAATTATTATGTTCACGTGTAGAAAATCAATTTTGCAATACAAATATGATTAAAAATATCTTAGAGATGATTCATGTTTTATATTTTTTTCATATTACGATAACGAGTAGTGGAGAGATAAATATTTAACAAGAGGGGCATGTATCACAGCATCATCAAATCAAAACATCATGTTTTATCATGCTTTGCTAACAATCTTTCTTTTTTCTATAATCACCAACAAAAAAATCAATCATGATATTAGTTCTTGAAACAATTAACGTTAGCATCTTTCTCTTGAGAATTTGATTTACAATTGCAAGAGGAGTTTACATAAATCATTACTAAAATATCAAAATTAGTTTTCAAATTGTCATTTTCTTCTTGCAATGTTTTAACCTATTCTTAAGCCATATATTCTCTTCTTTGAGTCTATTGTTCAAATATGAAAGATGTTTTATTTTTTCATATAATTCTTTGAATGCATCAAGTAATTGATAATAATTTTCTTTAGTTTGAGATCGACAATTGCTTACTCTAATTCTTTTTGAAGATTATTGTTAACGGATTTTTAACAAGTGTCTGAGTCCACAAGTAATATTGCAGTAAAAAAAGTATCGTATCTACAGGGAACGAGAATTTTAAACTGAATTATACCAAATTGTATTATGAACAAGTAAACAATTGATTAACGATTGGATAAATTGATAATGAAGCAACTAATTAATAAAAACGTAAGTTCAACAATGATAAAAAGCCTTGGGATTGAATTGTAACACTCTCCTTCGTATACACTTTTAACCTATATCATTACTTTCAATTACCAATCTGCGCAAATAAAAGTCTTTTCAACCTGATTCCTCTAGCATTGAATTTCATAAACTAAATTACCTAGCTTCTATCCTTAGTTACTAGAATAATTTAATCAGCATTAAGATCAGTTGCTATAAGCAGTCAATGCACTATAATTCATCCCTGAACTTATACATGCAATGCATTTACATTTAGTTCTGATTTCGAAAAGTGCTTTCCAATCACAATAAGAAATCTAAAATAGATCAAAATATGAATGAAATGTAAAACAAAGGTAATTGAATTAAATGAAATCAAACTAAGATTAAGGGTGCATTTGAAGTTGAGGAATTACATCCAATCCCAAGAGTAAGAGAATTAGCTACGCATGGTAGCCATGAATTTACAAAAGAAAAAGAAAACGATGAAGCTTGATGGCGGCGGCGGCCTCCAAAGAGTCTCCACGAATGAGGAGTGGTGAATGAGAAGTGATGATGATTGAGAAGTGCCCCTTAATGTTTGACCCTAACCTCCTTTTATAGCTTTCGCCCCCTCAATTAGGTCACTGCGCAGCCGTTATTTCATAAGTCACACCTTCAGTAACGTTAACATCTTCAATTTAGGTTTTTGCGCATGCTGAACTTTAAGTGAGTTTTAGCCTAGGTTGTTCATTTAGCTTAAGCGAAAAGTCACTTATGCTCGTTTTCTACTCCTTTCCTCAATTGCGACGCCTCTATTCTCTTCCTCTCTCCAGATTTAATTTAATTCTCAACAAATTTCCTCTTTCCACAATAAAACGCATTAAATTGAAAAATCAATAATAAAATCAAATCTAAACTGAATTAATAACAAAATCTACCTAATTACTGACAAAATCAATCATAAAATCTGCACAAAATCACTCAACGCATATCAATTATGCATCAACCATTAAACACAAATTGACTTTCTTTTCATCACTTTTACTTGAGCTACTTGAAGAGTTGGAGGCATTGTCAATATATACCCTTTTCTTCTTATGATATGTCTTGGTTTCCTTCTTCTCTTCAAGTTTCTATTTCAATTAAAGGACAATTAAGTTTAAAATGAACTTGCTTACTACATTCATAGCATGTGTATTTTGGTTCTTGATCTTGTTTCTTATATATGAAGCTCGGACACGGGCCATGTTACCTGCTTTTCCATTTTTGATACATCTCCAACACAGACACGAAATGAAGGCATGAACGACACCGCGTCGAACACTCAATTTTCTGCCTACAGTTCACTCTATCGAACATGTGCATAAGACACAGTCCACTCCAATGGACGCATATCTTCAACAAACATCACAAATCCTAACATCCAAACACAAATCGTAACATAAAGACACAAATCTTAACAAAATGTTCACAAAATTTAAAGCAAATATATTTGAATCTCAAAATCAAATATTTTTATTCCTCAAATAATATTCTGAAGTTATCCTGAAAATGATTATAAATAATCAAAGATGTGAGACAAGTGAATAAAATAAAATAAGAAGAGACGATCTCTCTCACTCGCTCTTTCACTGTTATCTGAAAAACGCTGCTTTAGCTCTCTGATACGAAAGGAAGAAGAATGAAGTGTGCTCGTTGGGGGGAGGGGGGAGAGTCATTGAGGAAGAAGGAATAAGTTTATTTAATCTTGAAAACGAAGGAAAGTTCGCAGTGTGATATATTTTTTTATGTATTTTATTATTTTATTTATAATATTACTTGTAGTTTATTATTTTATTTATATATGTTGTAAATTTATTATTAATAATTATATTTATAATTTTATTATATGATACCAATTTTTTTAAAATTATTATATTTTATTTAAATTTAAAATTTGAATAATATTTTTTATTTAATTTATGCTTTTTAATTTATATTTAATATACCGTGTTATATAATTATATTGTATTTTATATTTTTTACAATTTGACTATTATATTTTTATTTTATTTTTAAATTATAAACATAAAATATATTTATCTTATAACTTAATCTATTTTTTAAATGATAAATTAATATTATAAAAAACAAACTAAACTTTTACTTTAAGATAATTATTAAAAAATAATTATATTTATAAAATTTAATTATATACTACAATTTTTTTAAATTGTTATGTTTTATTTATATTTAAAATTTGAATAATATTTTTTACTTAATTTATTTTTTTAATTTATAGTTAAATATACGGTGTTATATAATTATATTATATTATTCTATCATATATTTTTTACTATTTGACTACTATATATTTTTTTTAAATTATAAACATAAAATATATTTATGTTATAACTTAATCTATTTTTTAAATGATAAATTAATATTATAAAAAAATAAACTAAACTTTTACTTTGAAAAGTTAAATATCCTATTATATTTTTTAAATAATCATACTGAAATTTAAATAATATTAAATAATTATAATTAAATATTCTTTTAAAAATATATAATATATATTATACTAATTAATTTTTAATTTCCACATGTTTTATTTATTATAATTTATTAGATAAACTTCTCTCATTTTTGTATGTAAGTAAATTTTTTATATTTATTTTTTATAGGAAATTAAGATGAATAATCAACTTCTCTAAGAAGATGAAACAAAATATTTATGGAGATATGTTTAAAAATTAAGAAAAACTCCTAGTGGAGAGAATAATATGATAAATGTAGTTTATGTGATTTTTCATTCAAAGGATCTTACACTAAAATAAGAGCTCATTTATTACAATGAGTTAAAAGTTGTCGAAAGGTAAGTTCGTCATGACTTGTTGAGTTTGAAAAATTAGACAATGAAACAACATTGAAAATAGAAAATTAAAAAAAAAAAAGTCTCTTTACCACCTGTATCCCGATGAAGGAAATTAGACAAATAAGGACCCTGAGATTAAAAGGTGTTAAGAATCTCAAAAGATTCAACATTTGATGAAGTCAAGCAATTAGACAAAGAGAAAGTAAAGCATGGAAGCTAAAGACGAAGACTTAGGCCTTGTCTTGGTTGGTGTGAGTGAGTGTGATTGAAGGTAAAGGTAGACCTATGCAAGCTTAGAAGAAACTCCTTGACACAATTAAAACCTACTTAAAAGTAACAACTAAGCAAAAGCTTAGTTTTCAGTAGAAAATAAACCGAGATAAAATCGACTTATGCATATAACTAAGTTAATTGTTCTTTTGAAAAATATATTTTGGATATTTTGGATTTTAAATACCTAGAGCTTTTTGAGCGATTTACAAAATATATAGAGAAGAGAATTGTGAACAAGTGTGTCAATAATTCTGAGAGGAAAAGATTGTTTGGTTTTCCAAAGTTTAAAGAAGTTTTCTTGAAGAACAAAGATCTTGAAATTGTACTGTCATTGGAGTTCTTCAAGCCCTTGCATAGACTCACCTTCACTGGAAAATCAAGGATTTCTTAAACTCAACTCTTAAACCTGTGTAATTTATGTATTGTTTTTGGTTTGTATAATTATAATTATTCAATTGAGTTTTGGTAAAATTATAGGGTTTAACATGGTTGTAATCTGAATTTTTGGGATGGAGGGTGTTAATTATAAAATTGAGAAGTGATTTGTAATCTTGCAGGGTGTTAATCATTCTGAAAAATTAACATAAAACATTTTCCTAAAGTTTCAACTTCTAAACTTTCGGAACTTTTCACAATAAGTTTTAAATTGTTACTATATAATGACAATTTTATTATGAAGTCAGTACGTAATGATAATTTTACTATAAATTTGAAAAGTCATTTTTACTTTCACCAACATTTAGTATTCCTCCTTTTACCCGTGAATTGCATCATATCACAATCCACTCAGTGAAAATTTCACTATTCACTCCCCAAAACAGGTTTGTAAACTTGGAGTGACGCATAAATAGAAGTCCCACATCGTTCAAATACTGTGTTCCTTAGTAGTTTATAAAGCGCCAGCTTCGTCATGAGTCTGTCCCTTCGGGGACATCCGATAAAATTGGAACGATACAGAGAAGATTAGCATGGCCCTGCGCAAGGATGACACGCACAAATCGAGAAATGGTCCAAATTCTTTTTTCTCCCAAAATTTCAGCCCCTTCATCCTTTTCTTTGTGTATGATTCCCTCTTCTGATGTTTGCATACTACAGTTTTTCCTTCCTTCTCATATGTGTTTTTGTTTGTCACACATATTGCTTATTAGTTCTATACACAAAATAACATTATTGCTACAATATGGTGGTGTGGGATTATGGAATAACTTGAATAAGGTGGAGATGGGAAGGAGTGGAAAGTGAAATCTGAAGTTCATTATTCTCTGAAGTCCACAAAATCGGATTATGAATAAAGTCTGTCAAAACTTTTAAGCTCTATTTAAGTCAATGTCTATTTGATGTAAGACTAAACCATCATCCTTATACAACAATCATTATTGCTAAATTGAACTAAAGCCAAACTTCACTTCATATCATTACTTTAGGAAGTAACATTATACAACAATGGCAAAATTCACTGTGGTTATAAGAATAATAAACAAAATTTGGATCTTCCCCAAAACAAATGAAAAAAATTAGAATAAATAAATAAACTAATTACAATTCTTCACCCACCACTCAAGTACTCTCTCCACACCAACACCAAATTAAATCAATACAAATCAGAAACTATAACTAATATCAGCAGCAAACTTTCACCAGCTCACTGAGAGTCACTGTCCATCTGTTGCAACAAGAATTGGAAGTCAGACCTTTGCCTGAGTATTGGTGGTGGATCCACATCCATGTCTGATAGGCGGATGTCACTCATGGACCGAAACATCTCCTCCATCAAGAATGGTATGCTGTGTTTTGTAAAAGGAACCAATGCAATAGCTTGTCAGCAAATTGTGTTTCTATTGGCCAGGAGTGACTTTTGGATTTTGAATGTCAAAAGGGGGGAAATCAAAATGAGTCTAGAAGCATTTTAATAGTTACCTTGAATCCACCTCTAGAAGGAATGAGCTATTATGTATGCTTATTGAGTCTTCTGTCATGATCACTCTCATTCTGCTAATGACCTGTGAAAGTCAGAAGGGGAAAAAAATTGAAAGATCATTAGTTATCATGTGTGGTAAGGTCATCTGATGCAGAATAAAGTTATGATACTAATTAATTTAATGTAGCCTGTTTTATTAATTCTTTTGCATGTGTTCCAGTTGGGATTTCAGGGTCACTCAGTTGATTTGATGGTTTTGATGTAAGGATATAAATAAGCTAGTTCTATTTAAGGGTCACTCAGCTTTAAGTTTTGATTATTCCGCCTAATGCAACTAGATTTTATGGACCACTTCAGTAAAATTTACTATTTCTCTACGGTTTTGAATCTTATTGGAGGTTGATTGTGAATATGTTTTAAAGTATTGTTTATTTTCTACATCAATGAAACAATCAGTTATGACGCAAATCTGTTAAGTGTAATATTTTAACTCAAGTGGTAGTTTGACTTCTATTTTCAGATTTTCTTTGTTTCAGCAATATCTTTGTTTCTTCAAAAGATATAAATGCATTTTCAAGCAAATTGAATGTTTGCAAATTTTAATCATATTTCAAATGAATTTGAAAGGTTGGACAAACTGTACACAAAAAATGCAGCAGAGATAAACATGGTTTAGGGGACAAGAACTTACTTCTGGAGATAATCCCTGTGCTCCATACTTGTCATCCCAGAACATAGTTCCAATACGATATATTTGTGGAATACTCAACACCTGATATAAGAAAAATAAACAAGAAAACAAGAGTTAGGCTCTTTTTCCAGTACTTTATATATGTTATTTAGATAAAATTTAAAGTAAAAGCCAATTCTTAATAGAGAACTACATGTTAGACAAAAGCTAGTTTAATCCAGATAGGTTCAAGGTAGAAACTATGTAAGATACTCATTGAGGTTTCTATGAAAGAGTAGAGTTAGTTACGTTACCGGGCAGAGCTCATTTGTGAGTTCCTCCAAAGATTTTTGAGTCTTTTGATGCAAAACCTGTATAAATAAAGCATTTTAAAAACTGAATATTGAGGAAAGGGTAATGAAAGAGTTAAGAGTGCATTCTCTTTAATCTTGATTGAAGAAGGTATACCAGAAATCCCACAGCTTGGCGTATATGTTTGAGTTCATCCCAAGATGAACCAGCAAACTGCAAAATAAACCAAACAGAAAAGATAAAAATAGGTACAAAATGTGTCTCTTGCACTTTTTCATTGGATTGTGGCAGATATATAAAGTTACCTGGTCTGTTGCTTTAACACACCATAGTTCCAACTCATGCAATCCTGCCTTCAAATATTCTCCATTGCTAAAGGAACAGCACTCACGACGAAGCAACAAACTGCCAGAAATAGGTTTTCAAAAACTTCATGAGAATTTACATTAAATTCAGTGAACATTCACTACTCCAAGATGTTTTGTGCAATTGTGAAAAGTCTGCTCACCTATTAAATAGCTGGATATTCATGAATGAGAAAACCTGACTAAATATCTTTCTTGTAATGATGGGAGGGACCTGAAGTCACAAGATGAGTAATATTAGAAAATCTCTTCTCTGAAAACTCAAAACTAGCCAAAGCAATATTAAGTCAGTAATTCATGCTTACATAGTTATCAGACAATACACGCAAGGCATGATCTAACTTGTCCACAATGCCTTTCCAGTACATATGTAATGCTTGCTGTTTTGCAACAATATTTGAATGGATGTTTCTGGATGATCCTCTTATTGATCTAGTCCTTATGGATCTTGGTGCCTGCCAGTGGAAACAAAAGATTTACCTTTTGCAATACATAATTTTTGTTGTACTTTGGATTTGATCTTGTGATGCTTACCTGTATACACAAATTCAAGAATGGGCTAATCTCTTTCTTTAGACTATCACGGATCATTCCATATAGCTTCTCCACATATGCAGTTAAATGTTGCTTAAAGAGAATAGCAGGATATTTGGCTTCTACTTTAGACTGGTCATTTGGCTTCTCCACCATTCCACTGTAGCCACTTGAAATCCCCAAGCCCATTGAAGATGAACGCAAACCCTGAATTTGTATATCAAATACTATTATACTTTAAACAATGATTTAATACGATGAAAACTCATACTTTTGAAAAGCTTACTTGTGCCATTTTTCCAAACAAAGTGGCAGGGGAGTTTCGATTACGTGACACTGCCTTAGTTGTATTGCTGGCCTTCATTGTGCATTGTAGATAAAACAGAAGTGTTGAAGTAGTTGAAAGCCAGTAGGCTAGATCATGGATTCCTTCTTGACTCTGCCAGAACATGAAATGCAAGTTACTTTCTCACAAGAATATGAGTGATTAAATTTAGGCTGAAATGAGGATTTCTATTTAAAATTCCTTAATCTTTGTTAATGCACTAAAGTTCTTGGAGAATATTACCTCTATAGATGATCGGATAGTGTGTGTAATTTTATCAAAGATATGTGTTTTTTCTGCTTCAAGGGATCTCCAATGAAGAAGTGCTTTATATACAATACAAGCAACTGCTGGTCTGTTTTTCTCAAATCGCTTGTCTTCAGCCAGACACTTGAGCAGTGCATCATGACTTTCCTGCTTATAAGAGATATGGAAACTGTGAGTATCATTATTTTAGTGTGAAACTGCATAACTTTCCCTGACTTTGTCTTGCCTTTGAAACATACCTGCTGTCTGTCTGTGAGTGATCTTTGTTTAGTAAGCAAGAAGACTGGTGCTTTTGGTTCCTGTAAACATAATTTATTATTTGAAATGAACATACTGTTGTTGATTACACAGCCAGGAATTCTTAAAGAAGAAGTTAGGTAAATTTTGAAATACTTTTCTTGCATGCCATTCTTCCTCTCTCTGATTTCCATTATCCAAATTCTGCAACATCATAAAAGATAAATTTTAAATAGTGAAATAATTGTAAAGGAAAACCTAAGGTAGTGTACCTTGACTGGGGAAGTCAAATTATCAGCAATAATTCTTGGTTGAACTTTTATCTTCTCTACAACAGCAACTCCATGGTCTGGTTCCATTTTTTCTGGATGAACTTTCTGCTCTAAAGCAACTGCTGAATGGTCTGGTTCTACTTTCTCTGGATGGACTTTCTGCTCTAAAGCAGCTGCTGCTGCCTGGCTCCGTAGGAATTCATTCTCTGATTCTAGATTTGCTATCTGACCCTTGAGGCTAGAGACAACATGTAAACTTTAGTATTTTAATTGAATATATATATGTTAGTTTCTGTTTTATGCTTCTATATTTCTTCCATTACAATAACGTCAATACGGGATTCTGTTATTATTTTGTTATGTATTATTTATGGACATAAGTAGAAGGAATGAATCATCAAAGAGAGAAATTCTGACAATAAGTCCCACATTGGTAAGTTAGAAAAGCTAATAAGTATACAAGCAAGAGGTCCATGAATCTGAAGTGCCTAGATATTTTCAGACAAATACGTCACTAAAACTAAAAGGCCACACTCTTTGGACATGATCCATGCACAATTTTATTACTTCCTAAATTTATTATGGCCTGTGTTATGGAGTTGAATTTATTTGTTGAAACTTGAAGAAACTTAAAATCTGCACTGACAGTGACAACTATTTACTTGTTTCTACAGAAGATACTAAATGCAAAGTAACCATAGAAATGTAGTGAATTAAAAACTTCTAAAATGAAAGGAAGGATCAGTTTACCATAATATCCGTAGTTATGTTGTTAAGATATGAATTTTTTTAATCTATTTCATGACAAATACTAGACCTACACCAGGCTCATTTTTTTGTATCATTTGTGTGCTCCATTTGGCCAAGGAAGTTTTGTGCATCAAAGTATTTAACCCTAAAACAAGAGACCTCATATAGGCACATAAACTTTTTAATTGGCTACATGCAACTGCAGCCATGCTTTGGTAATTGTCTCTGGCTGCTAAATATAAAGCACAGAATGATAAAAATGGTGGGAATAATATATTAGAACTTACGTTTTGATCTCTTCAAAGAGTTCTTCATTTTTTGATTCTTCCAAAGCCTGCTGGCATAGAACCTGGTTCTCAGACTCGAGGTTTGACAAACTCAATTCTAATCTGAAGTGATAAAGAATAGATAGTCAATGCCAGTTCATGGTAGAAGAGATATTGAGTGGCTAATATTACTTGACAACCTTTCAATAGTCTCCTGAAGTTGTGTTGCTTTAAGCTGTGCTTCTTCCGCCTCTTTCAGCCTTGATTGATTCTCATTTTCAATTTCAGAAAACTTCTCTTCAAACTCTTTAATCTTCTTGTTAAGCTCTTCTACTTCACTCTGTATTTTCAGAACTTCAATGTAAGTATTGTCATCTTACTAAGTGTCAACTGCAGAATTTTTATATGTACTGAGCTGTTTGGATGCTAGTGTGACATATATATATATATATATATATATATATATATATATATGTATTTTTCTTTTTATCACTTTCTCCTGCTCTCTACATCATTATTTGTCAGTTACCATTTCTGCCAGAATCAAATCCAGTAAAGTGTGCTTCATATGTCCCCATATATCTGCATAATGTTTGCTACCTTGCCGAAAATGAGTGCATATATATGTTTTCTTATTTAAGGTACCTTCTACTTTCTTTATTTGGGAATGGTTCTGAAATCTACATGTTAACCACTATTTATTTTTTTTCATTTTTCCTATGTTTCCACTGAAAAATTTGTTATTATTTTTCTTGTAATTTTTTGGAGGTAAAAGTTGTAATATTATTGAAAAAATAATAACAAATGCCACCCTTAACCTTTGTATGTGTTATTTTGAAGTATTTCATACTTTTATGAATGAAATTATCAATGTTTCTTCATGTGCATTCAAAAGTGTTTATTATAAGACCATTTTCAGATACTGCTAAATGAACATTCTTCTTTTATTGTAACTTGAATAACAAACTGGAACTGTTACTTCATGTAATTTGATTGTTCCACCATTTTAATGTGGAAGTAATCTTTGCAAATATATAGGAGAATAAAGTTTTAGATTTACCTCCAGCTCCTCATTTTTATTTGTCAGTAACTCTAGCTTTGTATCGTCCACAACAGGAACCTCTTTAATTACTGGTGGTGCTTGTTCAATTGCTATTTTTGCTGCTTCTCTCTCATGTATAATTGCTGCCTGGGCTTCATCTAGCTGAGCTTGCATTTCTTGTAATGCACTTTGCAATTTTGTAATCTCTTGCCCTTTAGCTTCTTCAAGATCCATCTACAATTATTTTCTCCAGATTAGATGAGGTGGATAAAATGATTTACGAATGAATAAAAGTTTTTCTTCTCACTACTACCTTGAATAGTGATTAAAATCTGTTACAAAAACTCTTATTTTTAAAGAGAATTACACTGTTCAAATTTTCAGGCATTAACCATTTCACTCAAACCTTTTTGGCATTTATCAAAGAGAGTCAATTGAGAATCTATACCCTCATGTGCTTTTCAATATCTAGTCTCCATGTAAGCTCCTCAACACGCTTCTCCAACTTGTCCTTTGCTTCCTTAAGTGCCCCAGTTTCCCTTGCAGCCTGCACAGAAACTAGAAGTTGTTACCATGCTTATACTTTTGTAACATTTTTTTTTTTCATGTAGATATATGTTAAAGTAATGGCCATGAAAGTTTAGAAAACGATACATAAAATAGAACTCACCATCCGAAGCTTTCGGAGCTCTTTCCTTGCAATTCTGGCTCTCCAAAGACATTGAAGTGAAATAGTTGCTCTCTTCTGCTGTTTGTAACCAGAAAGAGCTTGGACTTTTCTCCATTGTGTCTGTGAGAAGAAATGAAATGGAAATATTACTATTATAAAGAGAAGCAACGTAATTTCATATTATGCATATATTTATATGAAGCATCTTCTAGTTTTTATTTGTGAAAACTAGATGAATTTTGCAGTGAGGAAAAATATTTTGCATTCCAATTTTTTTCGTTTTGCATGTCATTATCTCTGCTAGAGTTATATATTCCTTTTAATGATGTATTTACCTGAATTTTTATTGAAGCCTTTGTTCTTCTTCTGTACCTATATTCATTCCGTGCTGCAAATGCTCTCAAGCCTGATTGAAGAACTATAGCTGATGCTTGTAATGATGTATAATGCACTCTTGCTCTGTGTGCTCGCACGTGTTTCTGTATCCGGATAGAAGCTGCTTCCCTCCTCATATGCTCATAGAGTTCACGTGCAAGTTTAGCTGGAAATGAAAGCCAACAAAAGAATAACTCCTGTTATTTCCAGGACAGTACCAATAATCTTGCACTGAAGGAAAAGGAGGACATGTCTAAAATTGCAATGTTGTGAAGAAAGATCACCTCTCCAAATCTTCTGGATATGAATTGTGGCCTTTCTTAGGGTGATGAACTCCTTTCTGGTTAAATGTGTTCGGATTTGTCTCTGTATGAGTTTAGCTGCTTTAGCTAAGACTTCGGCTCTTCGTGCATCCAATTCAGCCATCTGACCTGCTCTGAGAAACACCTTTGTTTTTCCCATCTGTTTGAAACATTAGGGGGGGAAAGGCATTAGAGATTATAACATATAAATTCCTAAAACTTTATGGACAATCATGCCTTTTGCTTCCATGTAACATGTTTTTAGACTTACTTGATAGCCTTTTAAGCTCATCTTATCACAGATGGCCATAGAGGCCTTTTTCTCATCAGAACTGCACAGAAGAAAGCATTTTTTATCATATGGGTGTATGAAGCTTAACAAATGTTTTATTGGACTTGACAATGTGAGAGAGAGAGATTTATGATATTTATTTTCAAGTGATCCTGAATTGATTCTCTGTGACGCAAGATGCAAGAGCAAAGTAGGTTATTCTTATCTATTATATTTAAGTGATGCTTTAAGTAGTTTAACTGAACATGATTGCATTTCATCTTTGATTCATAGTTCTTAATACTATTTTCTATTTCTTTAATGTGTGAATGCCATACGAGTGACAAGAATAATTTGTACCCGTCAAGGACATCGGGGGCTAGCATTCCAAAACGATCGAGGAACTCTTCAAAAGTTCTTTTTGTTGGATATCCAGCACAACTAATCCTTATTGCCTCAAGTACTCCCTGAGAGATTTGTGATGCGAATGTTATGCTGGGAAACTTTCTCAAATGTACTGAATAGTCACGTATTTCAGAGACAAATAGAAAAAATTAAACTTACACCACATCTTAATTGGTTCAAGACGTTGAAGTTCTCAAAGATCCCAGGCTGCAAAACTGTATTTGGTTTCACACATCGTATGTAATGTGGTTCTGTTGTATTCAGTGTCTCCATGAGAGATTGCAGTTGTTGCTACATATTAAGATTTGATCCAGAAGCAATTCATGGATTGATCGTTTCAAGAAATTGACAGAAGTAGTAAACGTTGAAATGGAACTGTTACCTTAAACTGTGAACCAATGGAAGAGAATTTGGATTGCTTTGACGTCTCCTCTGGTAAAGGAGGGAAAAGATTAGCAACAAATGGGCACTTGGAAGCACATAGAAGAGCTTGATGCTCTGCAACAACATAATCTTTGTTTTTATCAAGAAAATAATCCGCTTGATATGTGACCTGTGCATCAAAAGGGTTTTGTGACGATTGATTCTAATTCTTGGTGAATGGCCAAGGAAAAAATCTAGAACTTTCTCACTTACATCTCCAGCATAATGGTTAATTGTGAAATCTGTTCGAGCAAGTTTTGGCTTGCTGAAGCGCTTGTGGGATTTATATGTCTGGTACATCTTTTGTGCAAAAGTCTCATGAGTTGATTTTGGGAACATGCTGCAGAAGAAGAAGAATAAAATTAAAATCCATCTGAGCCGGTTGTTCCACCCTATTCTCCTATACTGAGGAATTATTTTGCAAGCATAGAATAAGTAAATATGCTCATCTATTATTTTTTCATGCAAATATGTTCAGTCTTTTGAGTAAAAGGACATACCAGGCTTCATCTAGAAGAGCGATTATTCCCCCCGGTTTCTGCATGAAAGACATACAAATAGTTTCACAAGTTTATCAGAGAACAAATATTTTCACAAGCAATGATGATGAAGAAACCTTCTCAATAAGATCAAGAACATCCTGATTATCCACAAACTCTACATAGCTCCAGTTGATTTCCTCCTTTGTGTACTCTTCTTGCTCCATCTTGAATACATGCTGTTGAAACAGATGCATTTTTATATTATGTATTGCAGCAAATAATGATGCTCGAATTGTATTTAGAACTTATTGCCATACCTGATTAAAATGTTGTTGCAACTTCTCATTTGTTAGGTTGATGCATAGTTGCTCAAAACTGTAAATGGAGAACGATGAGATTACAAGATAGAGATGAAGAAACTCTAGTTCTACTGCTTGTAATAGTTATGCTATTTACCTGTTGATTTTGAAGCTTTCAAATCCGTAAATGTCAAGGACCCCTATTATGCTTACTGCATTGGAATCTTGACCAATTGAACTGTTAATCTTGTCCACAATCCTGCAAGATTTGAAAAATTTAGAATTTGCCATTCCTTGTCTCAAAACTGAAAATATGCTCATATTATTCAAGCAGTTCTCAGAAGATTTAGTTATGTATTATATGGTTTTTGGAACAAGTATGTTCCCTTGACATCACAGTTTTTTGATTTTCAATGTTCTGTGCTGAACAAGGTTAGTTTGTTTTTACCAATCAAACAATTTGGAGTACACAGTCTTTGACAAGGCATCTCGACTCAAAGCAGCTGCATCAGGGTCCAGAGGTTTGGTGATGTTACCATCAGGAGTTACAATGACACGCTTGCAAAGTGAATCTTCCAGTGCTTTTGCATCACACCTGAACATAAACATGTTAAGAGAAACCGTAGTTGAAGCATATGAATTATACAGGTTTTGATGAGCATATCAAAGCTTGTACATGAACAACTCTGCAGCTGTTTGGAGGTGGAAAAGTGATTTATCATCTTTCAATTTGGAAGAATCCACTTCTTTCCCTTTGACGAAGTCAATGTTTCCAAGATGGAGGATTGCAGCTACTACACGGAAGATAGCATCCTGTGAAGGGAAATTTTACTTGACCAATTATTTGGATATAATCAAATCACTGTTTCATTAAACTGTGGTGCACTTATGAACTGATCCAATACCTGCTCTTCTTGGCTAATGCCTACAATATCCATAGCATTTCTGGTCTCCAAGTATTCTTTTGCATCATCTACATTTGACACTTCATAACAGTTTGATTGATTAAGATAGTGGAATTGCCTTGGATCCCCTAACTTGTACTTTTTGGCATCCTATTTAGAAACGTTAACTATTAGATTTAGTGAGGTGATGGTATGTTACTGAATTTTTTTCAGGATAATTATAGAGAATTCACCTCTGGTGGTGCTGCACAAAGCATGTAAAAGCAATGATAGTTTCTCTCTGGGTCAGAGACCTGGCAAACTCGTGACCTTTCGAGGAGATATGTTCGGATTGCAGCTCCAGAAATCTTCCCATTCTTGTCGAATTGAATTTCAACAAATTTACCAAATCGACTGCCACAAACTCAAATAATTTTGTAAGATAAACTAAAATGGGAATTGTTGTGAGACCTGAGAAAATATGTGTATACAATTTACCTTGAATTGTTGTTTTTGACAGTTTTGGCATTTCCAAATGCTTCCAGCACTGGATTGGACTGCAGAAGTGATAATGTCAGTACATATACCTTATTTGAGTTCTAAGAAGCGATTTGTAAGTAGTGCAAACTCACCTCCAAAACCTGTTGTTCCACAGTTCTTCCTTCTGTACCAGATCTACCCCCCATGAATGCTAGGTACCTCATGAGCATTTTTGTTGTCTCAGTTTTACCAGCTCCACTCTCTCCACTTACCAAAATGGATTGACTTCCATTTTCATTTATCATTGCCCTGATACATTTAACTGAGTCAACTCTATATACTTGATACTTGTGCAGAATATATTTCTACATTGATGTAAATATACCTGTAACATGTGTCAGCTACAGCAAAAAGGTGAGGACTAAGCTCTCCAAATGCTGCTCCTTTGTACTGCTCCATCATATGGATGTCATACAAGTGTGGCAATCTTCGAAAAGGATTCACTGCAATTAAGATATTCCCTGTATATGTCTGTTTATTTCATTTACTTTTGTCAGATTTTACTCTCTTTTCCTTTGTATAACTTTTCTATCAAATATATTAGGAATGACAATTGACAAGTTGGTTGACTGGTTGTGACTCACATATATCTCATTGAGAGAAAAACGAGTTGCAAGATTATGCAGGACTCCTGGCTCATGAAGATAAGCTAGCTTGGTCATGTCATCAACTCCTGCAGGTGGTGCTTCTGTATCTTTGGGGTATATGCTTGAAATTTCTGCCACCATCTGAAATTCAGGTAAATGCAAACGTTCAGTTTTATACGCACCTTTATGGTTTTACTTCAAGTATCAAAATTGTGAGAATGGTGATATATTCTGGGGGAGGGGTTGAGGCTTTGGGCCATCATTCTGGGTGGACAAAAGTGGGTCAGAATACAGTCAAAGTATGGTACTTAAGCTTGTCGAAAGAAGTAAAATAAAGTTGTTACATGACTATTAAGTGTAACTTTTGGTATAATGATAAACTCGATGTGATATAAATTGTAAGATTCTCATTTGAGCAACTAGTTAATTCTTTATTATACTGTATTTAGAAATCTTATTTAAAATATGTGATAGGAAAAGAATAACTTTTTTCTGAACAAGAATGTGTTGCGACTTAAATTCCTGTGGATTCTAAAACAGCTTTTGTGCTGAAATTTCATCTTGGTTGTGTATTATTTTTTTTTTCTACCTATCTTGTCTCTACTACCAGGCTAAGAACAAAAACTGATCATGTTTCAGCTTTATTATCACATAACATAATATTAAGTTTTCACTTCACACAATACTATAGTAAGAAAAATCCAGTTACAGAACAAAAAGAATAAAATTCACAGTTAATGGATCATCTTATGTGATTCTTTAAACAAGTTATTCCATTTCCATTATTCGGATCCAAAGTAGCCATGCCATTCTAGTAAAAAAGCAAATATCTGCACCTATCTCTGAAACGCCTGTTATATCAACATCTATGATACGGGGCAATTCTAAGATCAAATTTCAAAGTGTTTCACCAATCAATGACAACACTTAGAACATTCCAATTTTATGATAAAGTTAAGGGCTTACAGTTTTCCCATTTGTGGCAATGATGGTTGCATTTTTGCCATTGATTTCTGTGACCTCACCATCAATCCATGCATCCTCAGGATCCTCAACCCAAACCTGTGATCCAACGATGATGTTCACAGGCGTTCCCTGAACCAATCATAACAAGGCATGAAAAGTGTTAGCACACATGATCTGACACCAGAAAGCTTGAGATGTGATCAACAACACAAAGAGGTGATCAACTAATAATCTTCTTGTTCAGATTCTCACCATGATATGCTAAACTCTTCTGATCATGAAAATCAGAATGGTGGCTTGTGGAACAAGACCAATATGAATGAATGGTTGTGAAAGAGTTGGTGGATGCAAAGTGGAGGTGTATCTGAAAGAATGCTGGTGTCTTGCAGAGTTTTCAGAAAGCAGAAAGGAATGTCCAAAAGAAAAACAAAGGCATAGGAAATGCCAGGGTGGTTAACAACTCTTTAAAGCTAAAGGGGAAGTAGTAAGCACCCCCTCACCTCACCTTACCACCTTTTCTTCCCTCTCAGTCCCATGTACTTTTTTTTTTGCTCCTTCCACGACAGATGCTGACTTGGCACCAACAGAAGCCCCAGAAAAAAATGTGTCACAAAAGATAATTATTCAAATGTTCAATTCATGTGTCTGCTGCCTGCAACATGATCACACAAGTGGGGCCATGTTGCTTAAGCCATACGTAGAATGAGCCACCGTCCTCCAGCTGATAATTTTGAATAATTTGTTTTTTGGTGGATCATCATAATTTTGGTTTTAAATAGTTTTGTTATGGATTGGTCAGGTGTGTATTATTTGGTATTATGGTGAGTAGTACAAGTAGCATACACAGCTGGTTTTACTTGTCATACTTCATTGTTATAGTAATTACCATCCTCTAGTCACTTTTTACTCATTGTATATATTCATGCATAATTGATTGTATACAATCATGCAAAAAGAAAGGGACTAATCCCCACAAAGTGACTAACCATATGAGAGAGGGACTCCTACCTACATTTAGTGTCTAGCAGTTCTTTGAATGCAGTTACATTATAGGGAAGATACTATAGGAAATAAATAAAAATTGACATAATGATTTTTGTAATAACTACTTTAAAATTTACCCTATCTATGATTTTGAATTAGTTGGTAATGTAAACCTTTACACACTCATAATAATGCATAAAAATTAAATTGAGTGATGAAGAAAAGAAGGGTGGGTGAAGATTCCAAATTTAACAAGCTAGAGTTACATATTAGAGGAAGAAAATGACAAGTTGAAAAAATGGAGTGTTGGTATATTGTTTGGGAGAAAGGAGAGGTTGTGTATGTCAAATTCTATTTGAAGCATACGTTATTCCACTATGTCCAAAGTCAAATGTCAATTGAGTTGAAGGAAGGCTCTCATATTAAAGATGCCCAAAAGAAAGGAAAAGAAGATTGGGAAAGTTGAGCCACACAAGGGGTTCCACTTGGCATAGTAAAAGCCAATGATGGGGACCCAAGTTTTCCAACTTTATGTGTGTCTCAACCATCCAAAAATAACTTTTTTGTCACCCCTTCTGCTTTCAGCCTTTGAAGTGTAACTACTAACCAAAATACTACCATCTATGATTCTGTGTATCTAGAATCATGAAATTGAAGGGAAGTTAGAGATTGATTTTTCTTTTTCTCTAATTTTTTTCCCTTGTGGGACGGCTAAGGGAGGTGCCACATTTTTTTGGCCTATGGTGATTCACATGAGAAAAGGGTCATGTCATGTGGTGTGGTGGTGGGACCTTGGAGCATAGGAAAAAGCCTTACACAAGCGTGGCTTTCCAACCAAGCTTTGTTCATCATTCTTTTTCTTTTTGCTATTTGTTTAAAGAAATTTTGCTGATGTGGGCATCATTAATCATCATTACTCTCTCTTATTAAGGGTTCTAAGATGGATATTTTTGTCAAATGTTCATATGATGGGGTGGCCTATATGGCCCTCATGGAAATTTAGATCTTGCTGTACCAAATAGTGTTGTGTATAGGGAGATGCTTCTCTTGTCGGTCATTGGTCCAAGGTAGTTTTGTTGAAACGCAACTTTTGGAAGTGCTTTTGACCCAATTTTTCTCAATTTGGAATAAAACCCTTTTTTAGTTGAACAAGGGGAAGGGGGGTGTAGAGATTTTGAAGATGAAAAGTGATGCAAATGTGTGTGATGGTGTTTTAATAAGCCCAATTATGTCAAGGCTACCACACAGGTCCGTGAAGTTTCTTCATGGACATGAAAAACTATTTCCATCATAACCATTCAAGCCTATGGTTAACAAACCCTACTTTTCCTTCACACACCCTAAAATGGAATTCCTTTTATGAGCATTTATTACATCATGTTATAAAATGGTTAGTTGTATCAGTTTCTTTAAGTCCATCAATGAAATTATCATCAAATAATATTTTACATAATTCGTATATTATAAGTTGATATTATATTAAAGTGTTTAACTCACTAGAGTATGATCTAGTGATTAAGATTAGGATAACATCCATGTATAGTAATGACCATCGTGCAATCTTACAAAAGCAAATATATTTTATAGAAACATTTTAATATACCAACTAATTATAAATTGTTTTTTAAAGAAGTATTTAATTGATGTATAACATTATAATTTTAACGGAGGGATGATGTCAACTTAATAGATGTTAATATCTTAACTTTGTTAATAGATGTTGTTGAAACCATTAGAACACTAATAACATACACTAAAGTAGGTACTTAATTCAAGCTTACTTATTTAGACATAGGCTTATTTATTTACATACAGGTTTATTTAAAGTTATATAGTAAATCAAACGCTAGATATTGTTTGATTAGTGACAAATTTATAAATGTTTCAAAATTTTAATTTATTTAAGTACCGGAATACCTTTGTAAAACTATTCTTCTCTAATCAAATGTTAAAAGAGAATATTTTAAATAAGTAAAGAGAATATTTGATTAGATAAAGACATCATCTAACTTAATAAATTTAAATATGTGATCTTATGAGTGCATCTCAATCATTATACCACGAACATTTGATATCTATAATGCGACCTGTTAATTTTCTTTAACTTTCCTATTTTACATGATATTGATGAGAAACATGGCAAATAAAGAGTGATAATGATCACCCCAGGTTCAAGAAAAATATATGAATGAGGCAACATTTTCTTCGGAGCTAAAGAAGAACTTTATATCCATTAAAGCCTTCGATATGAAGTATTTCAAATGCAATAGGGGGTGGAGTGATGAAAATCTAAGGAAGGAGTGATGCTTTGGTGATGCAAATATTCAGGGATCTAGGTATCTAGGAGGAAATCTGTCTTTCCTTTAGGGATCGTCTATGATTGTGTTTGAGGTTGCTTCCATCTTAATGTGCCTGATGCCTCTCTAATAATATAGTTTAGCATGTGTATCTATGATACATGTCCATAAGATAGGTAGATATATTGTTTGAGCAGGGGTTGTTTTGAGACTAGAAGGTGAAGACTTATTGTTTTGTGAATATTGTGTCTTTGGGAAGCAACATAGACAAAGTTTCCTACATGTTGCACAAGATGACATCTTTAGAAATTAAAGTTCCTTCATTTTTTGACGCCTCTTAATCATCAATGATTAATCAAATTCACATAGGTATTCATGATGAAGTAGAAATTAGAGGCTTGTAAGAATTTCAAGCATTAGTTGTTCCCAAGACTTAACCAAACCATAAATATGGTAAAACGTCTTAGGACTGGCACAATTTAAAATTTTGCTTTAAAAAGTTTAATAACTTCTATAAAGGTAAAGGTATTGTGAGACATTTGATTGTTTGCCATACTACAAAAATGAAGTTGTTGAGAGGACGAACAAAACCGTATTGGAGAAGACAATGAATATGTTGTTGTATTTTAGTTTGGACAAACATTATTAGGTGAGCATAAGAGCATAATGTGCATTTTGGTGAATCATTCTCCATCTACTACCATAGAGCCTAAAACTCTTGTCGTTGTATAGTCAAGAAAATTAATAAATTATCATGTAGACAATGGTAAGTTTGAGCCTAGATCTAGAAAAAGAGTGTTTGTTGGTTATGGAGTTGGGGTAAAAGGTTTAAAAGACTAGTCACCTTCTGAGGGAAGGGTGATTCTCAGTAGAGACATTATTATTTATGAAGTCTACACATGACTTAGAGAAAATCTAAGGAGGCACTAAAGGATATGATTGGAAGCTCAGAGGGAGTCATAAATAGGTGAGGTTCTCTCTAAGTTGTTTGATAGACCTATTGGGTCTATAGAAAATTCACCAAAGCATCTTGTGGCAAAACAAAATATGTATGATAATAAAATCTCCATTTGAAGGTTCTCAAAGGGAAAGGTATTAGCTTGAGATATATGGATTGGATGGTATCATAACTTATGTGCTAGTTACGGTGGAGGAGGTGGAGTCATTTGAACTAGTTATGTTTTGTTAGGCAGTTGTTTGTTCTTAGGGCAACAAGTGGATTCTAGCCATGGATGAAAAGCTGGAGTCTTTGCCGAATGAAATTTGGTTATGAAAAATAAGAAAAACACAAGAAGTGATGGTTGAATTGTGTTTTAATTAATTTTTAAAACCTTTTTGCAAATATTGTCTGATGACAAATATTCAGACAATACTTTTGTTTTTCAAATGGTCAGACAAAGGTTTTTGCATCAAATATTAGTACCACAGACACAACTTTCTAGTTAGTTAATTTACTTGATAAAAATACATTAAACAAGTATTCTCACAATCATTGATGGAGGATCACTAGGAGGGCCACAAATAAAGTCACTCACAAGGTCCATGGTTAGAAGAGTGGAAGAGGAAAAAAGGCTTCAAAAGAATATGCTCTTATGGAGGGTAGAATCTTTTGTATAGGAGTAGTTTTTCCTTTGTATAGGAGTAACTTTTCGTTTGTATAAAAAAAGAAAGAAGCTTAGGTGGGCTAAGTTTTGCACCTATTTGGGGGTTTGAGCCTTAAGATATAACCCTCCTCATTAAGGAAGTCAAAACATTAATTGAGAATGTCAAAATGGAGTCAAACACGGCTTACCATAAGTCTACACGACTATGCACATATCAAGGGAGCTTTAGATCTTATAAACACTTTGAAAATGCAAAATTGAACAATATGGAACTTGGAACAAGTGTATGTGCCAAAATTACAAGTGCAACTGTACTTTGAACATTTTAGTCCTAGACTACTAAGTGTTAGGAGCTCCTAAGCCTATAAATAAAAGCCTTAGGAGCTTGAATGAGAATTTAACTATGCATTTTGCTTGTCTTCTTATTCCTTTAAAGTCACTTAATTTGGGAGTAATCTTCTCCTTGGTTCACCACCAAGGAACCTTCCTTGGAAGTGAGCACCTTCCAAATGGGTTTTCATCAATCACTCTCCTTCCGAAGTTAATAAGAGTATTGTTTGAGCTCGTAGCTACTTCTAACCAATCTCTTAAGTATTGTTTGGATTTGTAGCCATTCATAGCTAACCTATTGAGTATTGTTTGAACTCGTAGGCACTTTTAAATAACCTCTTGAGTATTCTTTCTCTAAAGCCACTCTTGACTGCACCAAGTATTATTTCACAATCCACTCTTGGCTTCACTAAGTAGGCCGCTCCTAGCTTCACCAAGTACTCTCTCATAAGTCACTTATGGCTTAAGCGGGTATTCTTTGAAAAACAACCAATTATGGCTAATAATCGATTTTTCTTTGCCAAACAACCACTCCAATTAAGATGTAGATGTATTTTGTCTGGTGATCAACAAGTCACTTTGATACTCACTAAAGAGGATAATCATTCGATGACGTATATAGAATTTGACCATTCTTTTCATGTTTCTAAGGCATCAAGATACATCTGAAATACTAAACACCATTTGACAAAACACAACACCAGGCCACCTACACCAATTCACCAAAGGAATTCTTCAAGATTTGCAGTAAACACCTATCCAAGACCATTTGACCTTCCCACTTTTCTAACACCAAAACACCTTCAAATTCTGCATAACCTAGTTAGAAATGTTCCCTACCCTTTTCACAACATAACCAACCAAAAAGACTAGTAGAAAAATCACACCTTCTTCCAAGACTCACCTACTTGGAAGCTTTCATCTCTTTTTCTTTGTGTCATTGATGAACATAATTTTACTCACTTAAAATCTTTAATCATGACGTTCTTGGACTGTAATTAATAATAAACCAACTATTTTAATTAAGACTCATCTAATTGAGTTTATTTGGAACTTAAATGTTAATTCCGCTAATCTTGTATTTTTAATGTAATGGACAATCTAACAGTTACAAGCATTAGACGATCTAATTAGGCGGTCTAGTGATTACAATGAGTAGACGATCCAGTGATTCATTTGAGCATTTCAACAACATCAAGATTTATGAAGATGAAGGTGTAGAAAGATTTTGATGTAAATGTCTAAAGGATTAGACAGTCCGATTAGAAGATCCCACTAGACGATCTCATTAGATAGTATGTGTAACCAATAGACAATCTCTTTTGGAGATCTACAGTGGACTCACCATTATGGAAAGAAAAGATGTTGCGTTGAACGCAAGGTTTTCTATACACACATCTTTTGCAAATGATCTTCTCTTAAATGCTACAAATAAAAATCCTCTGTTTTACCTTATTTTTTAAACCTTGAACATTGGAAAATTTGATTAGAGTATTCTACAATATCTCTCACAACAAATTTGATTATACTAAGTTGGTTTGAATGAAAATTAATTATACATATTTGGAATAAAAATTGGAAACAAAATATCTAAGAAATCTACAACAATGAAAATCTACAATTGAATTGTGAAAAACATATTTGCAAGTTAATCAATGACATAGATGGAAGTAATTGCTAATTGCACAAACAATATCTTGGACAAAATCTAAACAATAAAGAAAAGGAGATTATAAATATAGATTTTGGATGGCATGAAGAGAAACACCACATAGCACACGCTAAACTTAGTTTTATTTTCTTTTTGTAATTCTTTTACTTTCTTCTTCCTTATAGAAAGCTAAACTCCTTTGGGTTGATTCTCTAGTGATTTCAGAATGAATTTTGTTCAATAAATTGTTGTTCTTACATTCTCTGTAACAATTGTGCTTTATTATTGGTCTTTTCGAAATCCTTTTTTCTTTTGTGGGAAAGTAATTGTTTTTAGCGCTCGTTGAGAATTCAATTATTTTTTCTTAATTAGAGTTCTTGGTTAATTTATTTGTTCTTAATCAATTTCTTATACACTTAGTCAAGAAATAAAAGATGTACATCTCATTGAGTAAACGCTTGGAGATGAGGTGAGATATTGTCTACATCAGTAGACAATTTTTTTTGCTTGTAAGATTTTGTTGAATTTGATTAACGCTTGTTTGATTGAGTTCAACTTTGTGAAGAGAATTGAAGAATAATAATATTAAGAAGACCAAGGAAGAATTCATTGTGAAATCATCTACTCTATTTTATGCATAACAATCCTCAAACCCCATTTACTTTACTATTTTTTTACTACCTATTATTACTCGCATATGTTTTGAATATTAATTTACTGAATTCACTACTGGATTCGTTGGGACATGACTTGAGATTCATTTACTCTGTCTATACTATCATCTTCTTGATGTTGGATGATCTAAGCATTGCGTTAGATAATCTATGTCGGAATTCTTTTAATCTACTTGTGAAAATCCATATAACATAGCAAGAAATGTCTGACCCTTTTTGCAACATAACTAACTAAAAAAGCTAGCCAAAAAGATCACACCTCATCCAAGACTACCGTACTTGGAAGCTTTCATCTCTTTTTGTTTATGTCATGTTTCTAAGGGCTTAAAGTGAAATTTCTTTAGCATCTTAGGAGCTTTGAGAGGCCTTCATCACCATGTTTTTCACTCTTCCTCTTGTTTTATTTTCATATTTCTTACCACATTTGAGCTTTATCATTATAATCATAGAAGGAGAATACATTTACAACTAAAATCAATATGTTGTCTCTCCTGTATTTACCTATAGTCATAAAAAATCCCTTACCACTTACATGTTTATGATATATGAACTTATTTTTACACCACACTGTTATAAGTCCACTTGCCCAATTTTCAGTCGACCTTTTGACCCACTATATGTTATCCCCCTATATAGCAAAGCATTTTTCTTTATGCAACACCTCTATTTTAGTTTCTTGGAGGCAAATCATATCATCTTCATTTAATCATTCCCTTCGACCCCTTATGTTTAGGCAAATAATCTTCATTTAATATTCCCCTTTTTCGTCCAACTTTTTTAATTTTACCATCTCTTACTTCCATTTCTTCTATTTTGTTTAAAACACTTTCTTCCTTACCTGAGTATGTAACACCTATGTATTTCCCTAGCTCCCATAACCTAATTGGCTTTTACACTACCATTTTAGAGATAGAGTTACTCATGATATGGAATGCTAACCTTAATTGTCTTCTCTGTTGGGCTTTACTATGACTGGTACTTGATTGCTTTTGTGTTAATTGTTTATCTCTCCAACCCACAAATATTACATCTCTTGCAATATCTCAAGATCTAGCTCCGACTTTTTATGATGATCATTTGAGTATCGTTTGAAGATACACAATGTTTCTCATTATTTTTATTTTGTTTTCATCTTATCCTTCTTTAAACTACAATCATAAGTAAATATTTGTAGTTGTGAGTGGACTAATCGATTATTGCGATGATTACAAAGGTGCATGCACATATGATATCACGCTTGATTATTCTCATTATAACTATAATTTAACCCTAAATAAAGATCTCCATAATCTAAAATATAAATTCTAAATTCAATAAATAAAAATAAAAATATACTAATAAGTTCAATTTATCTTATTAAAGAAATTAATTAATCAATTAAAAACTCATAAAACAATTACATAATAGTATGAATTTCTTTTAAAAAATATATTATTATATATTTAAAAATAATTCAAAAATAAAAATAATAAAATTATATAAAAATTTGTCAACTCGTTCAACCAATTCGTTTTTGGCGAATCAACGGTAAAATAAGAAAAAAAAAATACACCCAATTTTGTCACCTTACTCATTAGAACTTAAACCTTTATACGAAAAAAATTTGTTTTTAACATTCCAAAATTTTGAGCGAACAAAAACATGATCCAAAATTTGCTTTCTGAAATATTAAAAGAAAATTTACATTCCAAGATGCACTCTTCTGAATGGAAAAAGCAGATTTTACATTTAGAAAATAAGTATCTTCTGATACACTTTTTCTTTCTAAAAGTTATTTTTCAAATATGAATATTAAAAAGAATGTTTCCAAAAAGTTGTTTGTGAAATTTATGTTCTAATTATTTTTTCTCTATCCTACATTTACTTATTTTATTTCATTTCAGTCCATCTTAGTAAAATGTGTGGGGTAAACAGTGTCTGAGTATAATTAAAGACGGGAGCGTTTCTGAAAAGAAAAAGGATAAATATGTAACTTAAAATAAAATAAGCAAAATGAGTGGGTATAGAAGAAAAGGAGAGTATAAATAGCAGGATATTTTATTTTCTGTTTGAACAAGGACTCAGTTTAGATTCAAATGCCCTGTTCCCTTGCTACACAAACAACTCTAATGCTATTTACACTTCCCTTTCTCATTTTGTCTCCAAAATTTTGTACTCAGTTTTCTTTTCAAAAACAACGACACACCCTCAGATATATTTTCTTCTATGTTCTTTCTTCGAACATGATAGGAATTTCAACATGCATCACCCAATAATGAATTAACCAATTTTCCTTTAAGTGTTTTTTCAATTTTGTTGCATTTGCACAATATTTTTTTTATCCCTTTTGAAAATATTACTTTTGAAAAAAATTAACATATTTTTTCTGGAAAATCATTTTCGTAAGAATTCAACACTATATAATTGTCGAACACTCTCTAGTGAGATTTATCACTAAGAAATGAACTTTCCGAAAGAGTATTATAGAATTCATTCTTTAATGGATTTTTATTTCTTTCTTTTGACCATTTTGGACTGAAAAAGGTGATGCTAAGAGGAATGCTTCCTGCACCACCATACTTCTTTTTCTCTGCACCTCCATAGATTCATCACATTGACTAATATATTCTTAATAAATAAATAAATAAATCTTACATCTCATCATCTCTTAATTCATAATACAATTTTTAATCTAAAATATAAAAAAAAAATTTCATATTACGTAATCTAGAATACAACTTTTTATATCTCCAATATGTAATTCATCGAAATATAAAAAAATTGTATTCTAGATTATATATTTTAAAATAAAAAAAATTATATTTTAAATTATATAATTCAAAATATAAAAATTATATTCTAAATTAAAAATTTAGACTATAAAAATTATATTTTAAATTTCTTAATATAAAATTTTGGATTGTCTTTAATTTAAAATACGAAAATTATATTATAGATTACATAAATTGAAAAAGTATATTTTTTTTTATTTTAAAAATATGGAGATGCAGAAGAAAGCATGGAGGTGCAAGAAGAATGTGACTGATGCTATTATTTGGAATTGTGATCCTCATGTCTTTTTATTACCTGATTGGGCTATCTGTGAAAAAAAAAGGTCTAAATTACCTGTGTGATTCATTCTCAAATTCAACAATTCCGAATATATTCTCACATAATACATTTTTTAATATACAAATGCATTTTGGATTATGAAAATTTATTTTGAATTACAAAATCTAAAATTTATAATTATATGTATTTTGAATTACACGAGATTCATAATTATACATCTAGATTGATGTTCCGAAAGCAATATACAGATTTTACAATAACTAGTATGAAATTATTATTTCAAATTGTTCTAGAATCTATTCCACAATTTAAAAATAACTTGAAAATTAATATCATCTCTACAGTTACTTAAATCTATTGAAAAATTTGAAAAATGACCGAAAAGAATTAACTAACTTCAACACCTATAAAACATTCCCCTCTAACAATCTTGGTCAAATTCAATATTCAAAGCAAGAGTTCAGAAATAAGGGCACCAATGGATTTCCTAGAGGATGAACGAATGGTAAAATACAAAGGCCAAATATAAATTTTGAAAAGATAGGGAATGCAGGAGGAAAATATGGGATGAAGGAAGCTTGTTTTTTCATGCGCATATCCCTTGTTAAGGTCAAGTACCTTGAGCAGATTTAAGATTTATCATGTAATTCATTTTGTAGTATTTTAATTATAATAAAGATTTATTTTGACAAGGAAAAATTTTCCCCTTTCTCATGCAAGCGTATGCTAATGCACAGAAAGTTCAACAAATCATCCATAGTTTAGCATATAGTTAGTTTGAGGCTATATTTTCTTTGTGGGAAGAGGAATTTTGCCCTTGACATCACTTTATGGGAACACCATATATATAATATCACAAGTCCTCTAAACTTCTTTAAGAGAATGCATGTTTTCAGAATAATGTAGTTCAATTTTTTAGAAAATGATTTTTTTTCTTAGGCCAAAGGAACACTAAGTTGATTAGTAATTAGAACAAATTTATTAAGATTTCTTACTAAATTAGTCCATGTGCAACTCATTAGTTTGACTTGGTGATAATTTTTCAATAAATTCATAATATTATAGGTTAAATTCAGGAGACGTATTTGAAAGAGAGGATGTGCAATGTATCCTCTCATTTAAAAAAAAAAAAAATCACAAGTATTTAGAGTTTTATTCCCCTTATTTTTTATATATTTGGCCTCATAGCCCTCAATCTCAATCTATCTTTGTTTTTAATAACTACTTATCTATTCATTTTTTTTATATTTTACACTTTATTCAAATGAACATTTATTTTCATTTTTTTACTTTAATTTTTTTCTTATTACAAAATAAGTTTAGAAGAGTTGAGTCTGAATATTATATTGTAGAGGTTAAAAATAAAGTTGATTTTTTTAGATTATTTCTAATGTTTTTTATAATTAATAAGGTAGTTAGAAAAAGTTTACATTATAGCTATAAATAGAAACTTTTAAATTAATTAAAAATTTAAAATGTTTTCCTGAGTACTATAAATAGAATTAGTCATTTGTCATTGTATCAAGCCAATTTAAGAACAAAAGTCCTCTAAAATTGTTATTTCTTTTTTTTTGAGTCCGTCTCTTTTATTTTTAAGATTATTATTATTTTTTAGTTGTATTCTTCCACTTTCTAATTATTCGATTATTTATATCTTTTGTGTTGTTTCTTTTATATTTTACAATAAAAACAATACAAAATTACTTATATATATTATCAACAAACTTTAATATACGAAATTGTTTCTTTTAAATGGACTAATAATCAGTAGCTGTTATCATTTTTAAATAATATATCCACACTGACTAATAAAATCCTGAATTCATCACAGTTTTCAAATCTTATTTTATCATTATAGTAAAGAAATGCTAGTATACTTGTGAAGCAATAATTAGGGTTAATGTTGAATAAATATAGTGTGTACACATAGAAGTGAATATATAGATAGCATTAGTCACAAAGAGAAGTGGTGTCTGACTTGGCGGCAAATTGCAACTCACCAAATCCTAAGGTCAACCAATCTATACCAAATCCTATTTGTTTTCAACTACATACCATAAAAGACAGCTAAGAATGTAGATTTTGTGTTTGCTCTAATCTCCAACCATCATTGTCAAAAGTTTGGCAAAAAGCCACATTACTTTTCCCCTCACTTTTAATTACCTTTTACTTGGGGCCCTCTTGAATGGTTAGTTTCTTTTTCGTAAATTTGGTTGAGTGAATGTGAATAATAATTTTGCGTATGCATGTTAGTACTTTTTTTAACTTGCTCAAAAAGTGAATTTACTTTTAATTCAATCTAATAAATTATTGTTGAGCTTTCATTTATACATTATAATTAAGTTATACTTTTAGTCTATGTGAAAGTTTTAAGATACATTTCACATGAAGATATCGAGTATGTATGAAAATAAAAGAAGATTTAATATTAAATGACATAACAAATCCAATAAATTTTGTTACGATTGATTATAATAATTTTTAATATCATATTGACAAAAGTGATTTTGAAAAGTAAAATATATACCTACATATTTTATAGTTTTACAAAATTTTAATTGGTGTGAGAAAGTGTCCCCAATCCTTCTATAAAGTCTGTCTATATATAAACAAGATACATTTAAAATTATAACATTAATCTGTATAACCCTACAATCAAGTATTAAATTGTTCCTAATCAAAATAAAAAAATGTAGGTTATTAATGATATGGAGAACTAATATGTTTCAAATTAAGCCTTGTCTTGCAAAAAATAAAATAAAAATGATGATTATATTAAAAACATTTGACTTAATTGTTACATTATGCACATCTATTTTCCAACGTCTGGTCTTGGATATATTTTATTATGCATTTGTGTACAGGAGATACACTCTTCAAAACTGATCGTCAAAATTCCACATCTTCTTATAGTTCTTCCTCCTTTGTGAGATTTCCAACATAATTAAATTATATTACATCATAGTGTAGTTGGAGTCAAGGAACAGTGATTGAGATATAGAGTAATTTGATTTCTACAACACATTGCTGTTTTTTATGCTTTAGTGCATTGAAACTTGTGTTAACTAATTTGCACGCATGAAATGTGTTTGTTAACATGTTGAATGTGCAAATCCACGGTTATGTTCATGAGAAGTTAGAAATTATTGTTTACAGTGAAAATCAAACTTGTTAATAGGTAGGGGGAAAAAACTCTAATCTCACATTTTATAAAAATAAACTTAAAAATGGTATATATAAAGAAGAAACAACTGTTATTGCCCACGGAGATAAGTGTTTTGTCCAATAAATTAATATAATTATGAATGGGGAGAATGAAAAGGTAGAAAAGTACAAATGACATTTGGGATGAATATTGAGATAAGATTAGTCTTAAAAACTGTGAATGAGATAAAATATAACTTGTAAAATTAATATTAGGAATTTTAAATCACGAGAGAGAAATAAGAAACTGTGCATAATTTATTTCCCAACCATAATTTATATTTCTTAAATTAAAAATAATTTATATTTTCACATTGTTCCAATGGCTAAAAAAGCGTTTTTTTTTTAAATTTGGTATTTAAATAAATTAAAAAATTCAACAGGTTTCTAATTTCTCAATTTTGAAGTAAATTTAAAATAAAAGGCATTATAACTTATTTTGAAAAAACTTACTCAACCACTTTGCAACATCAATTTTTCATGGTAATGATTCATTAGAAGGTCTTGGTAGTAAGTGAGGTCAAATAGAACTAAGCATCATGTGAAGAATGAATAAATATCTACGAAATGCATAGCATTGCTAATTTGTTACTATCTTGCTGATTTAGGGTTGTATCGTTTTGAGAAAGTTGTTTTCTTTATCTGCATTGATTGATGCAGTTATCACAAAGCAAATTTAAAGGTGTTGTTAAGCTTGCAAACAAGGGATTTGGAAACATTTTCCCTATTTCTACTTAGAAGAAATGTCTCATCTTTAGGGCTCAATGGAGTTAATGGAGAACAGATTTTTTTCTTACAGTATATATGCATAACTATTTTTGGTATTTTTTTTTATAAGTAATTGTTTATATTTGGTGTGGTACGACTTTTTATCTTATAAATAAAATTTCTTTATTGGTAAAGAAACAAAGTTTTATTTGTCAATTAAGACATTAATAGTTGTGGTTCTAAGATAGGATAAATCTAACATAAAAGTCATGCTAACTTGTAGGATAATTATTAACAACCACTAGGTTAAAATATGTTAAAATAACAAAATATATTTAATATGCGAAATGTTCTATATAAATTTCATTTTATTAAGACGATTTTGTATTATTAAATCCATTCATAAAATATGTTGTATTAGATATTTTACATTAATTAGAAGAATTGAAATTGATTTTATAGAATTAAGTTAAATTTAAATTTACTTTTTAATAATAGTTATTAACATGAGGAAAATGAAACTACATTTTTTTTATTATATCACATACAAATCTCTTTTTGTAATATTCTAAGTGTTTGTAATTAGATAAGTTTTTCATACAAAAGGAGTCAAACGTGTGTTCTTCATTACATAAATTTTCATTACAAAATGTAATAATTATATTTTATTATACGTGAGTGTATTCCATTAGAATTTGAAGTCAAAGTCGTAAAAACAAACCATAATAGAGGCATTTCAATGCCAATAAGAAAACGGTTTATTTCACTAAGCAATTCATTACTGAGAGGAATAGACTTGCTATTAACATATATCCTTGAATGTGAAAATACAAAATTGTCCTTTTGATAATTTTTTGTTATATATTCGTAAAAAGACTATTTGAAAGAAGTATTAAATCAACTTTAAAAATAAAAATTAAGAGCATTTAAAACAATACGAAAGTAAAATGTTTGCGAAAAGGAAAATTAAAAAACAGTAAAGTGACTTCAACATAATTTGACATAAACATAAACTTAGATTCTAGCAACATGAATACAAGATTATTAATTTAAAGCCAAGAGATAAAATAATAGTAAATGAAGAATAAGAAAAAATATAAAATCAGAAAGATGAGATTACATAACAGTAACCATATATTGAGGCGTTTCACAGTTTAAAATATAATATATATCTTTTTAACATTAAAAATAGTATCCAAAACACTTTAAATATTTATAGACTCTGATGATTATTTATTCTAAAATGTGGTCAACACGTCTTACTCTCGTATTCTATGTGAATTATTTATAATATATATAGTGAATGTGTGTCTTAGAAGACAATTTTACTCTTTTTGAGAACTAGCCACCACTATTTTTTTTACTTCGTAATATTTCGCTCAATTTCTTCAATTTTATCGAAGTACTTGATAATTGTCTTCCTTCTATTTATATTCACATGGACTTTCTTCAAAAATATCTTTTTTCTTTTTATCTTAGTTAATTTTCCCAAAAAATATCTTTGACCGATTTTATTCAATGAACTGGTCAACTTTACTTCATATAACCTAAATCAATTTAAAAAAAAAATAGCATGTTTGACTTCTTTGATCATTTCATGGAATGTAGTACCATATAACTTTAGTGAACAAGAAAAATCGATTCACATGTTTGCCGTGAAAAGTCAGACATATTACGAGCATAACAAAAATTTCAGCCTTTTCACATTATTACAGGAAAAACAAATGTTGGAAAATTAATTCAATACGTTCTGAGATAATATCATAAGAGTGATGGTGTGCTACAAGCTGGAAATTTGCTTAAAGACTTGAACTACTTATGCCCATTATTTGACCAAAAAAGAGTGTGGGAGAGACATAGGGTTGTTGCTACATAGCTTTAGCTAAGCTGGCCATCACCCACATCTAGGTTTTTGGAAGGTGAAATTTGGCTACCAAAATTTAGGCACGTCTCAATAAATAAATAAATAAATA